>Ga0315274_10000361_pt1 | contig 70558 bp, 73 predicted proteins | sample YL17G02_20_MG_FD_203700 | JGI IMG/M metagenome (GOLD analysis project Ga0315274, IMG submission 203700) | Sediment microbial communities from Yellowstone Lake, YNP, Wyoming, USA - YL17G02_20 | ecosystem: Environmental > Aquatic > Freshwater > Lake > Sediment | place: USA: Wyoming | collected... | reverse complement strand
ATCACATTCAGTGATTCCAGTGCGTGCATAAATGTGATCCCGTCTTTGGACGCGAGCTCCTCGGCTCGCAAGTAGTCCTTTTCGCTAATGTGCGATCCATCGACTAAATAATTTTTTAACGGACTACTCATAAAACCCCACTCTGCCTGATTTCATATCGGCAAAGTAGGGATCTGAGTTAATGGACTAGGTGAAGGTCACCCTACAGTGTTTTGGTAAATCAGCTTGGGGTGAACATGACGGTGGCGTAAATGGCGAAGCTGGATATTGGCGAGCTGAGGCAGGATATTTTTACGATTAGTGCCATTTTTTAGGCTTAGCTTGATATGCTTTTTGATTAGCCTGTTGGCTTTAATCGGGTGCAAGACCAGCCCAGAACTTAGGCAGTGATGGTTACCAAGATTAAAGATAAATCCCTGAAAGATTGTCTTTTTCTCTAGCCCGCGGAAATTTTCCCTGGGTTTAGCTTGGACGGTCAGCTTTGCTGAGTCTAGCAAGTCGACGATAGCCATATTTTTTTCTGAAAGTCTCTGGATTTGGAATATCGAGTGCCGGAAATTGCCCAAGACTTCGAGGGTATCGTTTACTTCTTTAGGTAATGCGGGGACTTCAGTATGAGCTCGTGCCATGAATAGTTGGCATGGTGTTAGCCCACTTAGAGATTCAGCGCGTGCTGAAGAGGCGCTTAACTTTCTTTCAAAGATAAAATGATCAAAGAAATAAGTTGTGCGCATATCGTAGAACGAGTCGTCGTGAAATACCTTGCCATAATCAAGGTAAAAACGTTCCGACGCATTGACGATCTCGGCTGTTCCGACGAGTTCGTGAGTCCATCCGATAAGTGCCTCAAGAAGGTCGTCTACATCGGTGAGTTTTTCACTAATTTTAGAGCACCGATCGCTCAGCTTGGTGATCAGGCCTGAAGCTGCGAAGCCAGCGGCTAAGTTCTTTTGACTCAAGAGCCTTTTGTCTGAGGTTTCCAGCACCACTCGAAGACCTTTTCACCAATGATTGGTAGACGAATTTTGAAGGGTATCCAGACAAACAGTCTACCTCGACCACAGGCCTTTTGCATAACTAAAGAAACAGTGTCGTCAGCGGGAATTGGGTCAGGATTTATCGCAACAATATCGTCAAGCGGTATGTATATGTAGTGGCGTAGGAAATGACGCTGAATTTGGCGCCTGAGATTATGTCGACTAGTTTGGGGGTCCTGATCGTCAGTAAATTTGCTGACAAAGAGTGGGGCGTCGATCAAAGCCCAAGCGGCGAGTGCACTCGGGTGTGCAGACCAAATGACTGCCGCTAAAATTGGGCAGATAAGCCAAATCGTACGCAGTGGACTATTTGATTTCGCTGTAGCCATTATCGCGGGGGCTTTTTCGGTTGGTTCCACAACACTTCTGGGACTCCAAGCGTCTGACTGATGTGCCGGCTTACCACGAAAAGCCAGTCGCTTAATCGATTGACGTAGATTCGTGGCTCATCGCGTAGCTTGTCTGAACTTGCCAATCGGACGATGAGTCGTTCGGCTCGACGGCAGACTGTGCGGCATATGTGTGCAGCCGAGTTGGCTTGATGGCCACCGGGTAGCACGAAGTTAGCGAGAGGAGGCAGGCTATCGTTAAAGGTATCTATTTCTGATTCAAGTCGGGCAATGCTAGCTACCGACACCAAGCTCTGTCTATCCGTTCTCAAACTTTCTGTGGGCGTTGCTAATTCGCCACCCAGATCATGCATTTCATTCTGAATATGCCCAAGTTGCGCAACTAAGCTTTGAAAACGCAGCGGCTCGGCATCCCTGAGGATATCTCTTAACCAGCCGACGAAGCTATTTAGCTCATCAATCGTGCCGTAGGTTTCGATTCTCAACGAGTGCTTGGGGACCATCGTGCCGTCTGCCAGCATCGTGGTCCCCTGATCACCGATTTTTGTATAAATTTTAGTTAACCGCATAAAAGTTCAAAGTCGCTTGTATTAGCCGCCTTGAGTCTCGACGGAGCGATTCACAGAATCGCGAAGTTTGTCGGATGGGTGAAAGGTAACCACCCGTCGGGCTGAAATTTCAATGCGATCCCCAGTGTGGGGGTTTCGACCTGGACGCGACCGTTTTTCTTTTACGGTCCACTTCCCGAAGCCAGAAATTTTAACTTCTTTACCCTCTTCTAGTCGCGACTTGATTTCCTCAAGGATAATTTCGAGGATCTCTTTGGCCTCTTTGACCGGATAACCGACTTTATCGCGAATCATCTCAATCAAAGCGTCTTTGGTCAGCGTACTATCCACGGCTGGAATCTCCCTGTCCGTTAAAACACGACGCTCTGCTTCAGCCAGAAACTCGAGCCTAGCGCCGTCTGATGGTTAACTAGCTCTTAAATATTAACAGGTTCTCTCTCTCGCGAGAAGATAGCATAATGATTTTTTTGGGCCTTACAGTTAATATCCAGTCTTTGGTCGCATGGAGTGAACGATGACTGCGCGGAAAAAACGGGTATTGACTGGGTCTAGGCCTTCTGGAACGCCCCACCTTGGTAATTACTTTGGTGCTTACAAGCCGTTGATTGATCTGCAGAATAGCTTTGATTTTTTCTTTTTCTTAGCTGATTTTCACTCCTTAAATAGTCAGGACTCCGCAGCCGAAACCCGTCAACACTCTTACACAATGCTGGCGACCATGTTGGCTTGTGGTCTCGATCCAAACAAGGGTTTGCTATATGCACAGTCCGCAGTGCCAGAAGTGTGCGAGTTGGCTTGGATTATCGGATGCCAAGCGCCTTTTGGGATGATGACCCGAGCACATTCTTTCAAGGATGCGCAATCCAAGGGTATCGATGTCAACATGGGGGTCTTTAATTACCCGGTTCTCATGGCGGCCGACATCTTGCTTTATGATGCAGACGTTGTACCAGTTGGACAGGATCAAAAGCAGCACTTGGAGATGACTCGTGACTTCGCGCAGCGATTCAATCATCGTTACGGCCAGCTTCTGGTTTTGCCGGAGCCACTCATTTCTGATGATGTGGCGGTGGTGCCTGGCACCGATGGCGAGAAAATGAGCAAGTCTAAGAATAATACCGTCTCTATATTTGCTACTGATAAAGAGTGGCATAAGCAGGTGATGTCTATCGTAACCGGGCCAGCGCCACTCGCGGATCCTAAGGATCCGACAGTTTGCAATGTGTTTGCTCTGTACAAGCTATTGGCAAGCGCAGATGAGATTGCGGATATGGCTACCCGGTATAAGGAGGGCGGATATGGCTTTGGCCATGCTAAGCTTGCTTTGATTGAAAAGCTTAAGCAGGCATTCGGGCCAATGCGTGACCGTTACTTCGAACTGAGCAAGCGGCCAGATGAGTTGCGTGATTTGGTCTTGGCCGGTTCAAGTAGGGCACGAATGATGGCACGTGAAAAGCTTGATAAGATTCAAGCCGAGATCGGTGTGATCGGCCGGCCATTTTAGCTGGCGCTTGGATCTAACGTGATGGGTTGTATTTATGCCGAAGTTCAGGCCTTTATCCGAGCTTTGTTCTTCCCTCATTGCTTTGGCTTTGGCTTTGGCTTTGGCTTTGCTGATGCTATGTCAGTATGGCTGTGGCGCGCGCACAAATGTCCTGGGTTTAACCGCGCCGGCTGAGCACAAGAAAGACTTCCAGAACCAGATTGAGTTGGCCGAGGCAGCCTATGATCGCGGTGAACTGGAAAAAGCCAAAGAATATGCGACATCGGCCTTAACCCTCGATCCCACTTCTGAAGATGCTGCCATAATTTATGGCTTTGTTTCTCTTGCTCTTGCCGGTGCCGACCCATTTAGGCTCTCTAGGGCATTAATTGCAGCGAAGAGCGTTAGCGCCGGGGGGGCTGCTGCTACTTTAGCGTCATTACGGGGCGTCATTGGACTGCAGCAAGATGAGCTGCTTAAAATGGGCAGTATTGAAAAGACAGTCGCTGACTTGCCGTTACTGATTCCCGCCTGCGCCGAGATTGTTCGAGACGAGGTCGCGCGGCTCAAATATCTCAATGAAGCCATTATCTTGATTTGTCCGTTTGTAGATAAGAGCGTTCTTAATAAGACTGATCTGCGACAACAATGCCTGAGCACTTCGGCCCCGCGGCGGAAAGTTGATCAAGCTCATTTTCTCTGGGCTTTCGCGCACTTAACTGAGGCTTTGGCATTCAATCAAGTTCTCACCTATGGAACGGTCGATCCCAATCAATCAAACTTGCAACTCAGAGTGGCAAGGGTTACCGGGCAAACTCAGGCATCGACGGATCCGGCTGGATACATTTCTGCGATTGATGGTTTAAGCAACACCATGCAGGCGATCCTTCCAAGCAGCGGGATCTGTTCTCAGGACGCCAGAACAACCCAGTTTTCTGCGACTCTATTTGATCTGACAGCTGTCGATTCGGCCTTTGCCAGACTTAGCCAGGCTCCAGCCTCGGTGCGCGCCACCCTAAATTCAGCGCTTGGGAGTATCCGTAATGCTCAGCAGCAAGGGGCTAGTGCGACCAATTCTTCAGATGTACTTCGCGGTCAGTTCGCTAGCAATATAGCTGAGAAAGTTGCTTCTAACATCGACAGTCAAGTAGCTAAATTGCCGGTACCGTTGACGACTGATCAGAAGGAAAAGCTATGCTCATCCTTTGATAATATCGCTAGGGGGTCGGGTAAAACCTCGGCCGTGTGCGGCGATGGTGATTAAAGTTGTGCATAGTCTGGTTTCTAAGAGTTGATTCTCAAATTTTAGAGTGTTTGTCGTCCTTGACTACGGCAGCCAACTGCCTAATATGATGCTTAATCATCGTGTCATCACGTTACTATGTGGTTAGGGCTAGCAGAGCATAAACTCTGGAGCAATTGGGGGTTTAGTCGCATGATCGAAGTGAGTGGTCTTTCGAAGCGCTATGGTGCAGTTCAAGCGCTTAGGGATGTATCCTTCAAAGTAGAGTCAGGCCAGATCGTAGGCTTTTTAGGAGCAAATGGTGCCGGTAAAACGACCACTATGGACATCATATGCGGATGCATAGGTGCAGACTCAGGCTCAGCGAGGATCGCCGGCTACGATATTATGGAGCAACCACTTGAAGCAAAACGCCGCTTGGGCTACTTGCCTGACGTGGCCCCACTCCATGGTGAAATGCGAGTCGCAGACTATGTCAGTTTTGCTGCGCGTCTCCATAAAGTTCCATCGACTCGTGTGCAGCAGCAAGTGACAGAGACGCTGGAACGATTGTCACTTGGTGACGTACGTAATCGTCTTATTGGTAATTTATCTAAAGGCTACCGACAGCGAGTGGCTTTTGCACAGGCCATTGTGCACAATCCAGAAGTGCTCGTGCTAGATGAGCCAACGGAAGGCCTAGATCCTAATCAGATCCTGCATGTGCGTGAGTTGATCCGATCGCTTGCGGGACAGCATACAATCATACTTAGCTCACACATATTGAGTGAAGTTCAGAATACTTGCGATCAAATCGTTATTATCCATAATGGTGAGGTTGTCCAGCAGGGCTCAGTCGCCGAGTTGGCAGGGCAGCTACAGGCGGTGCGGACCTATCGCTTACGTGTCGCTCAAAATGTTGATCAACTGATCGAGTCGCTCAGTACCATGGGTCATGTCCTTTCACCGCGAGTGGTCAATTCGGATTCTTGTGAACTCGAGTTTGGCTTTTCTAAAGAGGCGAATGAGCAGCTTTTGGACGACATTGCGCGGATGGTTATTAATGGTGGATACGGACTGAGAGGGCTAGCCGCTCAGACCCGGTCTCTCGAGGATGTTTTCTTCCACATCACGCACTAAATCGACGGATTTTATTTTTCGGAGGTTCGCTAATAATGAACGCTGTGTTTACGATCGCGTGGCGCGATATTCGGGCCACATTCGCATCGCCTAAGGGCTGTGCAATCTTCTTCTTTTTCCTCGGGTTCATGGGTGTTTTTTTCTATAATTTTCTTCATACATTTGTGGAACTGACTCAACGTGCCCCAATGTTTGGGGGGGAGGCTCCGACGCTAGAGCAATTGCTCCGCGCTCTGTTTTACAATCTACATTTTATCCTGATATTGGTTATTCCTGCGGTGACAATGTCCTCGTTTTCAGAGGAACGGCGCAATCAAACGATTCGACTTCTTCAAACTTCGCCGATAACTGCAACGCAAATTGTGCTTGGTAAGTTTTTAGCTTCGGCTGCGGTACTGGCACTCGCATTGGCTTGTTCTGCTGTATATCCGCTTTTCATCAAGGTTTTTGGTAACCCTGATGGCAGCTTGATCTTGACGAGCTATCTAGGAATCTTTCTTCTTATGTGTGCTCAGCTAGCCTTTGGACTATGGGTGTCATCAATGACTACCAATCAGTTCATGGCATTTTTGTTCACTATGTTTGGTTTATTCCTGCTGTTGATTCTCAATTGGCTTGCTCCAAGTGTCAACAGTGGTGGACTGATGGAGACCGTGCTCAAGTATGTCGCCTCAACTGATCATCTAGACATGTTTTTTAAAGGCATGCTGACGGTCAGCGACGTTACGTATTTTGTGTGTTTTGCCGCGTTGTTCCTGTTCTTTACTAACGTAGTTCTTGATTCGCAGCGTTGGAGGTAAGTCGGATGAAACCAGGTCTGCTTATTTTACCTTTTTTGGCTCTTCTCGTGGCGGCGCTGGGAACAGCAACGGGTTCAGCTTTGCCTGAATATAATTGGATTTCCCAGACCACGTGGGCCCTGGTAGCCACTGTGGTAGGTCTTTGGGTCGCGCTGGACTTTGACAATTTCAAGGCTCTTTTTCGGCGCAAGGGCGCAAAATATGGCGCAAGTTCAGGGCTTGTAGTGCTTTTGGGGACAGTGGTAATTGCTGGGATTGCGATCGTTGCAGCCCGGCCGCGATTCAATAAAAGCGTCGATTTGAGTCGCGACAAGCTAAATACACTTTCTGACCAGTCCATTAAAATCATCAAACAAGTCAAAGAAAGTGGGCAGCCGGTCACAATCAAAGCCTTTGTTTCTGACGAGAAAGTTGCGACTGATTTGCGTGATACTTTGAACCTATATCAGTCAAAAGGGGCGAACTTTAAGATCGAGATTGTCGATCCCCAGACACGTCCTACAGAGGCTATGGCGGAAAAGATTGCGGAGGGTAATACCGTGATTTTTCGACATAGTAACCAGGAAAAGCGGATTACAGCTTTTAGCGAAGAGAAGATCACCAACGCTTTGGTGAGCATATTAAAAAATAAAACTAAGAAGATTTATTTCACCAAAGGTCATGGAGAGGGCGCCCTAAAGGGCACCGATGCAACCGGCTTTAATCACATAGCTACTGAATTAGAGGGTAATAAAGACGCGGTTGATGAGGTGTCGCTGCTTGAATCGGCAAAAGTACCAGAAGATGCCGATATGCTAGTCATATCGGGGCCAAAATATGAGTTTAAGGAAGAAGAAACTCGGATTATCGAAGACTACTTGAAGCGTGGCGGCTCACTTTTGGTAATGGTCGATGCACTGATTCCAGTATCTAATTTGAATAATATGCTGGAAAGATTTGGTGTTAAATTCAATCAAGACCTTTTGATTTTGGCTCCGAACGATATTCGCGCCCAAATGATTGGTCAAAATAACGCCATAGTCAGCGAATTCGATGAGTTTAATTCGGTTACCAAGGATTTTTCACGTTTGTCACAGGTGCAACTCGTATTTCGCAATACTCGATCACTTGATGAAATCAAAGATAATCCAAATAAGTTGAAAGTAGAATTTGTTGCTAAAACAGCAAATGAGATGATTCGAGTAAAGAATGTCAAAAGTGCCAGTGATTTAGAAAATTTGGCCGAGGACCGTTGGGATACCGGCTCGTTTCCTGTGATCGCGGTCGCAGCCGGAAAAATTCAAGGACCGACACTTGCGAATGCCAAGCAGGACGAGAAAGTCACTAAGAGCGACACGCCTCAAACTGAGGCCGCTCCGAAGTCAAAGGAAACGCGCATTGTCGTTACCGGCTCCGTGGCTTTTGCTGCTAACCAAGGCGCCCAGCTCGCCGAGCATCGTGATATGTTCCTTAATATGACTAACTACTTACTGCAGGATGAGGACTTCATCTCCATTCGGCCAAAGGATCCTACAAAAAGTACGATCCAGTTAACGACGAGTCAGAGTCAGTTAGTGCTCCTGTTCCTCGCATTTATATACCCATTCCTATACTTGGGCGGTGGTACTTTGGCGTGGATGAAAAGGAGGCGCGCGTGAAGTTCAAGCTTCGAATAGCAGCGATTCTGGCAATTATTCTTGTGGTACTTGGTAGTTTGGCATCTTGGGATGAGTGGCAGACCAAAAAAGAAAAGGATGCAGAAAATAACAAAAATAAACTGGTTTCATTCAAGTCTGAGGAAGTTGTTGAGCTTGAGTACTTCAGCAATGCTGAGACAGTGGAGAATAGTGATAAGTCTGATGGCAGGTTGGCAGCAGCTTCGCCTGTAGAAATTGGCGCGGTTAAGCAGGACGGTGGCTGGCAACTGCTAAGACCATTGAAAGCATCGGCAGATATTGGTGCTATCGATGCATTGATCAAGGTCCTGACCGATTACTCTTACGCCAAAATTGTCACCGAAGATAAAACCCGATGGGGTGACTTTGGTTTAGCTGCGCCGAACCGCCGTATAAAACTAAAGATTCAAGGTAAGGTTCCAGCTGAAATAACAGTGTTCCTGGGCAACAAAGCTCCAGTTGGTTACGAGGCTTATCTGAGAACAAGTGAACGTGATTCTGTCTTGATTGGTAGTCAGCATATTTTGCTCTCTACAAATAAAACACTGAGTGATTTCCGTGATAAAACCCTTATCAAAATTGACCAGACAAAAGTGCAAAGTTTTAGCTACCGTCGTCTCGGTGAGCCGCTGATCGAGCTGAGTCAAAGGGATGGCAAGTATTTCATAGTTAAACCTGAGCAGATCGAAGCCGACTCCACTTCGGTCAAAGACTTTTTTGATGAGTTGAATGGCATTCGCATTGCCAGCTTTATCGATGCTCCAGATGAAGTTACCAAAGCTTTATTCAATAATCCCGACGCAGCACTAAGTTGGATCATTGGAGTGGACTCCGGTATCACGCTTAAGGTCGTTGTGCACGATGGCCGACTGCTTGCGGGTATTGACCCTGTTCAGAGAGTTTATGTTTTAGCAGACGACCTAAAAACAAAATTCAAAAAGGGGTTGATAGATTTCCGCAATCGCCGAATTCTTGAATCAGATTTGTTGGAGGCGAAATCGATTTCTATCGATGGTGAAGCGTTCGTGAACATCGAAGGCAACTGGTACTCCGAGGGAGATGCTGCAAAGATTGCCGATAAGGGTAAATTTAATGGTGGCGAAAAAGACAGGCCCAGGGAGCGGAGTCATGTCCGTGCTTTGATGGTTGATTTGGAGTTCGCCAAGTCTGATCGCTTTATTTTGCCTTCCGATCCGATAGCATTGAGTCTTACTCCGGCGCCTGCGCATCGATTTGTGATCGGGTATTCTGGTCAAAAGAAGCAGTCCGTGACCATTGATTTATATAAAATCGAAGGCGATGCCGATAAATACTTGGTGAAGCGTTCTGGTTCGAGCTTTGTATACCGTGTTGCTGTTGCTACTTTTAATAGCATGACACCCCCCAAGCCGGGTGAGCCAGCTGATGCTAGTGGAGCTGTAGGCATGGGTATTCCTATGGATGATGACCGCGACGAAGATTTAGGCTCTGGATCAGACGAGGGGGGTATCGAATCGTTAGGTGATAAAAATGCTGCACCAGCAGGTCAAGCTGGATGAGATTGTATGCTCCAGTAAGTCGTATTGCTGAAGGAAAGATATTAGGAGGCCTAGATGCTTAGGGGAAGCCGCTTTTTGAATTTGGGCTGTATGCTATTGCTAATTATGAGCTCGGCTTGTCAGAGTTCTAATCTCTATGATCCAGACGCTGACCTTGGTACCAATGCTGTGAACGGCCAAGCTCAACGCACGACCGGATTCCCAAACTACCTTCGTCCCCTTGAGGTAGCTGCTAAAAAGGCTGAAGCCGTAAAGCCTGATGTAAATCCAGGTGAGGGCGTCGCTGTGCAGGCTCTAGAACTTGATGTCGCGAGGAAGGTCGACGCATCTGCGTTTGATGTCATGCAACGTTAAGCGCATCGGTCGCTAGCCAGGCCTCGCCGATTTGGCACAAATAGCAAGTGTGACTGCACATATTAGCAAGATCATAATGCTGATGAATTGTGATGTGGATAGCCAGCTTCCTAAAACGGAGCCTCGGAAATCGTCTCTAAAGAACTCAAGGAAAAATCTGAAGTTGGCATAAGTAATCAGGCCCAGGAGTCCAGCGATCCCAGGAAAAAAGGACTTATTTAGAGATTTAATTCGAAGCCCAAACAATATTGCACATCCCAATGCAATAGAGGCCTCGACAAGTTGAACGGGATACCGGGCAATGTGATCTTCCAAGTTTGGGAACGTAACGGCCCACATTGGTACTTTTCCAAATGGGTCTATAGGCACAGCTTTGCCAAAGTCATCCCCATTCAGGAAACAACCTATTCGACCAAGCGCCAGGGCTAATAATCCCGAAGGAATGGCGCAATCAAAAAGTTTGGCGAACGGTAGACCTTTGGCTTTGATCACGATCCAACCAGCTAAAAATGCCGCGATCCCTCCTCCGTAGAAGGTCATCGGCCCGATTTTAAACAGGGCCGACAATGTCGATTTAGTGCCTTCCACTCCCGGCTCTTCAATTAAGATCGAAAGTAATCGAGCCCCGAAGTAGCCGGACACGTAGCAAACGACGAATAGTGTGACAATGTCGTTAGACGGTATTTCTGGGCAATGCTTTATCGATAAGCGCGATAAAAAGATGAAAGCACATAAAGCACCTAGCACGTAAAATACGTGCCAAGACGGTACGATTAGTGGTCCCCAGCTAAAAAGTATAGGTAACATATGGTTAACCGTAGTCTGGATTGCCGTGGTCGGCAAGAAATTGAGAGCCGGCGTGCGTATTTTAAATGATAGAATAATTTCTTAATTAGTCGGAGGTCCAAAGTTTGGCGCTAGGGAAGTCACCAGCCGCACTAGTGGTTGCAATAGGTATTTTTCTGTCACGAATTGCAGGCCTCGTTCGTGACAGAGTTTTTGCTTATTACCTTGGTAATTCGGTCGCTGCGGGTGCTTTTAGGGCGGCGCTAAGAATCCCCAATTTTCTGCAGAACCTTTTCGGCGAGGGCGTGCTTTCAGCCTCTTTTATTCCGGTTTATGCTCGTTTACGTGCAGAGGGTCAAGACAAGGAGGCAGTGCATCTTGCGGGAGCTATTGGCGCGCTCCTTTGCTGCTCAGTGACACTGTTGGCGGGCATCGGTATCTTGGCAGCACCCTGGATGATTGATGTATTGGCTCCGGGGTTTGACGCGCCGGCTGTTCGTGATCTGACCGTCCATTTGGTTCAAATCATGTTTCCTGGTGTGGCCCTGCTCGTTATGTCGGCATGGTGTTTAGGGGTATTAAACAGTCACCGGCACTTTCTATTGTCTTATATCGCTCCTGTCCTATGGAATGCGGCCATTATTTGCGCTCTACTCTGGTCTGGATCGCACAATCCCATGACTGACTTAGGGCAAACCGACATCGCAGTAGATGTGGCCTGGGGCACGATTGTCGGCTGTGCATTGCAGTTTCTTGTGCAGCTACCTTTGGTTTTGCGACTCACGCGGGGGTTACGGCTAGTACCTTCATTTAAATCAAGTGCGGTTCGAGCTGTACTTCGCAGTTTTTTACCAGTGCTGACCAGTCGTGGAGTGGTCCAAATAAGTGCCTATATCGATGGCGTCATAGCTAGTTTTTTAGGCCCGTCAGTGTATGCGGCACTGGCTTATGCACAGACTCTATACTTATTACCGATCTCCCTTTTTGGTATGTCTATCTCGGCGGCGGAACTTCCAGCAATGTCGTCCGTGATTGGCAGTGAAGAGGTTGTTAAAGAGCAACTGCGCAAAAAGTTGGTCAGTGGGCTGAAAAAAGTATCCTTTTTTGTGGTTCCGTCTGTAGTCGCCATGGCTCTTTTGGGTGATGTAGTGATTGCCGCAGTATATCAAACGGGCCAATTCAAGCACGCCGACGTGATGTCTGGCTGGTTGATTTTGGCCGGGTCGACGATCGGGCTTCTTGCGTCGACGCAGGGAAGATTATGTTCCACTGCCTTTTACGCCATGCGAGACTCTCGGACGCCGCTTTATTTTGCCTGTATCCGTGTGCTGCTCACAGGGGTAACAGGTTATCTATTGGCCTTACCAATACGGAGCGCCTTAGGCCTATCACCAACAATAGGTGCAGCTTTTTTGACTGGTTCAGCTGGTTTGGCGGGCTGGGTCGAGTTTTTGATGTTGCGTCGTGCTCTAAGCAAAAAGATCGGTCCCTTCGCGGTTGCGACAACGCTTCAAATACAGTTATGGGCTGCCGCTGTCTTCAGCGGTACTGTTGGCTTTGCACTCAAGCTAGCTCTGCCAGAGATGTATCCCATGTTAACAGGACTGATCATTCTCGGTGTGTATGGATTTTTATATCTAGGAGTGACCACTGCCTTTGGCTTCGGCGAGGGCTTAGCAATCCGCCAAGCCCTAATAAGACGTCGCCAATGACTTGTTAGTGGCTAATGTTTCCGGTCGCTGAAGTTTTGAGTGGACTTGTCGCCACCTCTTTTGAGGTATTGACCATCCATTTCATAGTCGTCTCAGGGAATAGGGTGCCTAGAGCTAAATTGGCCAAGACAGCCACAGCAAGAATTCCTGTCACGACCAGGGAGCGTACGGGCGCCAGCGGCACAGCTACTTTAACTGGTTCGACCATGTACATGCGAACGATGACTCGCAGGTAGTAAAATAATGAGATCGAGCTTCCAATTACACCAATTATTACAAGTCCGTAGAGTTGATTCGTGATGGCGGCGTTAAAGACGAAGAACTTACCAATGAAGCCAACCGTCGGTGGCATCCCGGCAAAACTGAACATAAATACAGCCATCGCCAAGGCAGCCCAGGGATGTTTTTTGGCGAGCCCAGTGATGTCATCTAGGATAAGATTGTCATTTTCTTGGTTTTCTAGCCACATCAGCACACCAAACGCGCCAAGGGATATGATGCTGTAGCCGAGCAGGTAGTATAGAACTGCCGCAATCGGAAAGCTGCCACTACCTCCGCCAATCGCGCAGATAGCTATGGCCATGTATCCGCTGTGAGCAATCGATGAGTAAGCCAACATCCTTTTTAGGCTGGTTTGTACTAAGGCCATGATGTTGCCGAGGATCATCGAAACGGTAGCGGCGAACATTAAGGCTGGTAGCCAGACGTGGTAAACCGACGCCAAACTCCCGGCAAAAAAGCGCGCGACTAACACCAAGATCATTGCTTTAACGGTGGTTGCCATGAGAGCGGTTAGGCCGGTTGGCGCTGCCTCATAAGTGTCGGGCGCCCATAAGTGAAATGGAGCTAGTGCTAGTTTGAATGATAAACCTACTAGGGAGAATACAACACCCAGTCTGACCCAATTGTGATCCAGCAGTTTCGGTGCGGCTTGGCTGATCTCGCTGAGGCGTAGGCTGCCAGTAGCGACGTATAACAGGGAAAATCCAAATAGAAGTAATGCCGCTGCAAAAGAGCCTAGTACAAAGTACTTAATTGCGCCTTCTTGACTCCGTCGGGAGGGATTTAGGTAACCGACTAAAGCATATAGCCCTATCGAGGAGAGTTCGAGACCGACAAAGAGGGTCACTAGATCTTCACTTGCCACAGTCACCAGCATGCCGGTGACAATCATCAAATAAAGTGCCGTTATTTCACCGCGCAGAAAGCGATCATGCAAAAAAGTGGAGCGAAATAGCAGTACCACAGTCAATGCTATGACTAAGATCAAAGTCTGCCCAAAACGAGCAAGCACGCCTGCCAGATAACTACCGTTGAGATAAGAGGTCTCAACCGCGGGGCTATAGATGACCGCAGCGGCTAGCGATACGGCGAGACTCAGTACTACTACTGCAAAGACCGCATTCTCCCCACCGAGGCGACGGGATACGCCTTGCAACATGGCTATTAGTGCGCCGACGCACAAGCTAAGTACGGGCAAAGTGGTGAGATAAAATTCGGGTGTCAGTGCGGGAATATTGAAGTTCAACGTCCCATCTCCTTGTGTTCTTCTCCGAGAAGATACGGTGTCGCTATTGGGGCTTCCGCTACGATTCGGTAGTTACGGAAATTGTTCGCCAGGTTCTCGATCGAAGGCTTTACCTTATCGAGGAAAAGATTTGGGAAGACGCCCATCACGACTGCTAAGACTGCAAGCGGTGTTAGGTAAGCAAACTCCCTTGGTGTCAGATCTTTCAGCTTTTTATTCTCTTCATTGTCGAGGGGGCCAAAGAGAATTTTGCGGCATAAGGTCAGCATATATACTGCACCTAGTAGCACCCCAAGAGCGGCAGTGGCGCCGGCCAGCGGGTTGGACATAAAGGTACCTAGCAGGATCAGGAACTCGCCGACGAAGCCTCCTGTTCCAGGAAGACCCACTGAGCTTAGGGTCGCCACGATGAGCATGATGGCAAACCAGGGCATAACCTTTGCCAGACCGCCAAAATCAGCTAGTAGTCGTGTGTGGCGGCGGTCGTAGATGACCCCGACCAAGAAGAACAACGATCCAGTGCTGATACCGTGGTTGATTTGTTGGTAGACCGCTCCTGTTAAAGCCTCCGCAGAGAGTGCCGCCCCACCGCTGACCACAGCGATTGAGCCAATCACGACAAAGCCAAGGTGCGATACGGACGAGTAAGCCACCATTTTCTTGGCGTCTTTCTGCATCCATGCGTTTAGTGCCCCATAAATAATCCCGATAACACCGAGAGCCACAATTAGCGGAGCAAAGGTGGCTGTAGCCTGCGGGAACAGTGGGATTGCGAACCTAAGTAGACCGTAAGTCCCAAGCTTCAAGAGTACACCGGCCAGAATCACAGAGCCACTTGTTGGGGCTTCCGTATGAGCATCTGGCAACCAGGTGTGGAAGGGGAACATCGGTACTTTGATCGCAAAGGCTAATGCAAATGCGGCGAATAACCATAGTTGGGTGTTGTACGGCGCTGTTGTTCCATAAAGGTCGAGTAGGTTGGTCGTGTAGACCCCACTCTGCTGGAAGTGAAGTACGTATAAGACGATCATCGCGGCCAGCATTAACAAGGAGCCGAAAAACGTATAAATGATGAATTTTGTGGTCGCATAGACCCGGTTCTTGCCGCCCCAGATTCCGATGATGAAGTACATCGGGATAAGCATGGCCTCCCAGAACACATAGAAGAAGACTAAGTCAAAGGCGACCAAGGAGCCAAGCATCCCGCATTCCAGGGTCATGAATAACGCCAAGAATGCCTTTTGCTTCTTATCGTCGATGTTCCAGACGCTTAACAATATCAGCGGCGTAAGAAATGTGGTGAGGACAATCAGAAGCAGGTTCAGACCGTCGACACCCATGATGTAGCGAATGCCAAACGTGGGGATCCAGTCATGAATTTCGGTGAACTGTAGGCCCGGAGTTTGCGAATCAAAATAAAACCAAATGTGCAAACTTGCTAGAAATGTAACTAAAGCCCCCCCTAGAGATACCCACCGAGCTGTTCCCAGCGATGGACTCAAAAGCACCGCTAGAGCAGTCAATAAGGGCAGAAACGTCGTGATCGATAGAATGTGGGAGTTCAGAAAATCCATCGTTGGTTGCCTATCCGCTAAGTGGCCCTAGAAAAACAGCACTGTGAGCATGCAAATAATACCGACGACCATAACCATGCCGTGCCGATGCAGGCTGCCTGACATCCGGAAGCTGCTTAGGCCTCCAATCAGCATAAATGCCTGGCCGACGCCATTGACGATGCCATCGATAATCAATACATCCACGACCTTCCACAAAAACTGAGACATGTCCCGAAGTGGAGTCACAATGTATGAGTCATAGAATTCATCGACGTAGTATTTGTTGGTCAAAACTCTATGCGCGCCTTTAAATGCGCTGCCCAATGAGTTAGCTATGCGACCAAACCCATTACTGTACATGGAGATTGCGAGTAAGGAGGAGATTGCCATGCCGGCCACAGATACCGCCATAATCGCCCACTCAAGTGACTGGGGATATTCTGCGTGTAAGTGGTGCCAATGTTCAGCCACTTGTGGTGGGATGCTGATCACCGGATCTAAGTAATGCTCAAACAACAAGTTGGTCAGGCCGGGTATGTGAATGATGTGAGGAACATTCAGGTAACCAACCGCCGCACTTAATATTGCCAGTACTACTAGGGGTCCCCACATGACCACACTGGTCTCGTGCAGGTGTTCTTGCGTGTGATGATCGCTTCTGTTCTTGCCGTAAAAGGTCAGCATCAGCAGTCGCACCATGTAGAAGGAGGTGCAAACAGCGGCTAGGGCGCCGAGGCCCCATTGAATATGGTACTGGTCACCACCCGTCCAGGCTCGCCACAAGATTTCGTCTTTTGAAAAGAAACCTGAGAGGCCCGGGAATCCGATAATAGCTAGCACCCCAATTAGCATGACTAAGTGGGTCACGGGCATGTACTTGCGTAATCCGCCCATTTCCCGCATGTCTTGCTTGTGGTGCATGGCGACTATAACGCTACCGGCACCGAGGAACAGCAAGGCCTTGAAGCAGGCGTGCGTGAATAGGTGGAAGACCCCAGCACTATAGGCACCAACGCCGCAACCTAGGACCATGAAGCCCAGCTGACTGACGGTTGAGTAAGCAAGCACCTTTTTAATGTCGTATTGGACTAGAGCTATTGTAGCGGCGAAAAGAGCTGTTACCGCGCCTACACTTGCTACGATCATTTGTGTTGTCGGTGCTAGATAGAACAGGAAGTTCAGTCTGGTCATCATATAGATGCCGGCCGTCACCATCGTTGCGGCGTGGATCAGGGCTGATACTGGTGTTGGGCCAGCCATCGCGTCTGGTAACCAGACATAGAGTGGCATCTGCGCTGACTTGCCGCAGGCACCTACAAATAGCGCCAAGGTAATCCAGCCGATGGCTTCAATTTGTTCACCATTCAGCTGAGCTCCAGCAGACAGAATCATCTGCTTCAATTCGCTGAACGAGACGGTATGGAAGTATTTGAATGTAAGAAAGATGCCGAGCAGAAAGCCGATGTCGCCAATCCTATTGACCAAGAATGCCTTCATGCCTGCAGCAGCATTCTTGTCATCCTCGTACCAATAACCAATCAAGAGGTACGAGCAGAGACCGACGCCTTCCCACCCGATGAACATCACTAGAAGGTTGTCGCCGAGCACTAGAAGCAGCATCATGAATACAAATAAATTCAGGTAGCTGAAGAAGCGATAGGTAGCTTTCTCCTCGTGCATGTAGCCACCGGCATAGATATGAATCAAGCTACCAATGCCAGTGATGATCAGAAGCATCAATCCAGAAAGGCGGTCGAGAATGAAGTTAAACGGCGCTTTAAACGTTCCCGCCTCAATCCATTCCATGCCGGTAATCACCTGCGCTTGACCACCGCCGGCAAGAAACTGCAGGTAAGTTAAGAGGGCGCATACAAAAGCCGCGATCAAAGCAGACGTGCCCAGGATATGCGAGACGGTTGGTGACACCTTGCGGAGTACCAGGCCGTTCAGGAAGGCCCCTAGCAGAGGAAAAAAGAGAATCAACCAAAATAGCATCTGACTTAGACCTCCCGCGCCAACGACCGCTGCTATGACATTATCCGCGCAATATTCTCAAAAAATTGGTGTCAACTGTACCGTAGCGTCGGAATAAGGCGATGACCATGGCCAAGCCTACCCCTGCTTCACAAGCAGCCACCGTGATGATGAAAAACACCATAACCTGTCCGTCGAGGTTACCCAGCAAACGGGAGCCGCTGACAAATACCAAATTGACTGAGTTCAGCATGAGCTCGATCGACATGAGAACCAACAGTAGGTTACGCCGAAAGAGTACCCCAAGGGTCCCACACAAGAACATGAACGTCGCCAGAACTAAATAGTGATTAATGCTAACCATGGGCAAGTCTCCGCTTATCACCTTCTGTGGCACTTTTTGGGCGGTCTTTTTTAGCGATGACGATGGAAGCTATGATTGCCAACATGATCAGCATCGACGCTAATTCAAACGGCCAGAGGTATTTAGTATAAAGGACCATCCCAACCGTGAATGTATTGCCGCCAGCGCTATTGATGGCTTCGGCGGTCATTTCGCCAGAGACTCCGGTGGGCTGGCCGAACACAAGCATGCCTCCAACCACCGCAAAGGCAATCACTGTCAGCGCCAGAACGCCCACCTCAGGTGCCGCAATCTGGACCTGACTCCGTTGGTCGGGATCTAGATTCAGTAGCATGATGACGAACATGAACAGAACAACGATGGCCCCGGCGTACACCAGGATCTGGATCGCGGCGATGAAATGGGCTTCCATACTGGCGTATAGTCCAGCCAGCAGGAACAAGTCTCCCACTAGGAAGATTGCGCTAATGACGGGGTTACGACTAGTTACCACCATCACCGAGCACAAGGCGATCAGGCCTGCGAAGGAATAAAACAAGAGTTCTTGACTCATAAGCGGGCTCTTCTCTCCGTCCTCAGTGACGCGTGACAGTGTCGAATATGGCCACAACAAGTGCGGTTATCAGTAAGTTAAATAGACCAATCGGTAACATGAACTTCCAGCCCAGAGCCATCAGTTGGTCATAGCGGAACCGCGGCAGTGTCCACCGGACCCACACATAGACCCACATAAAGAACCCGGCCTTCAGCAACAGAAACAAGAAGCCAACCAGAGCAGCAAGCCAGTCCAACCCGAAAGCGATTTTAAGTAGCAAATCATAAGGTACGAACGGTACTTGCCAGCCGCCAAAGAATACTGTCGCCGCCAAAGCGGACAGCACGAACATCGCAACATATTCTGACAAGAAGAAGGCGGCAAACTTGGCGGAGTTATACTCGGTGTGGAAACCCGCCACCAATTCGCTTTCGCCCTCAGCTAGGTCGAATGGCGAGCGATTGGTTTCCGCAAACATGCAGATAAAAAATAGGAAGAAAGATATCGGTGCTCGAACGACTCCCCAAGACCACGGGAATGCCGATTGAGCGATGACCATCTTGTTGAGATCCAGCGTGCCAAATATGATCACCAGTGGGATCAGAGACATCCCGAGGGGGATTTCATAACTGATCATTTGCGCCGAGGCTCGCAGAGACCCGAGGAGTGAGTATTTGTTGTTACTAGCCCAGCCAGCTAGCGTGACCCCGTAAACTGCTAAGCTAGACATGGCCAGGATGAACAGAAAGCCGACATCCAATCGAATCGGGCTAAGGCTGATTTGTTGGCCGAAGACGGTGATGTCATTGCCGTAGGGAATGGCACAAGCTACCAGAAAGGCGGTGAAAACACTAAAAATTGGAGCGATATGGTAAACTACTTTGTTAGCTCCTGTAGGTACCACCTCCTCCTTAAAGATCAATTTTACGGCATCTGCCGCAGACTGCAGCAGTCCATAGAGACGAAACTTACCAATGCCGACCCTATTTGGACCTTTTCGCCGCTGCATCATGGCGGGCGCGCGCCTCTCCGCCCAGACCATGACCGGAGGTATCTGCAGGCAGAGGACTACGATTATCAAAATCTTCACGATTGATGCAATGATCTGGATGGCTGCATCACTGCTTAGGAGTGCCACTAGATCTGTCAGTCCCATTCGAGAGCTCCGCGTTTAACTACATAAACGTACCCTGCAAAGAGCACGGCCAAGAAGACAACGATTTCACCGATGCCGAACCATCCGAGCTCCCTGAAGGTCATCGCCCAGAGATACAGGAAAACGGTTTCGATATCGAATAGAATGAAGAGGATCGCAGTAAGGTAGAACTTGACGCTCATCTTGTCGCGTTCACCAACGATCGGAACGCCGCACTCGTATGGCTCTGATTTGATGCGGTTGGGCTTGCGCGGGCCGGCAAAATGCGCAAGCCCACTGAGGATACCGCCGAGGCCGACACCAAGGAGCAGCACAATCAGGACTGGCAGGTAAGGGTTCATCGAGTTTGTTACCTTATCTAAACTTTACCAAACGGCACAAAGTCTACATCTTGCTATAAGGAAGCGCGCAATGACAGACGGACGTGGTGATACGATCTTAGTGCTTGGAGCTGGTAATTTCGGCACCTGCCTAGCGCAACACCTTGCTGAGAAAGGCTACCATGTCACCATATGGAGCCGCTCGCAAGAGGTGGTTGATACCATCAACGTTGCTCACAAAAACCCTAAGTATCTTAATACTATTAACCTATCACCTCGACTGCATGCAACCAAGTTAATTGATTCAGCGACGTTAGCATCGGTGGATGTAGTGATCCATGCAACGCCGACACAGACTATGCGCGAAGTATTAACGCAGTTGTCTCCTAATTGGCGTGCCGAGCTGTTGCTGATTTGTGCAGCAAAGGGGGTCGAGATGGGTACTCTGGACCTTCCAAGCCAGATCATTAGTGAGGTTTTGGGGGCGGAGGTGGCTATGCGTGCTGCGTTCTTGTCAGGGCCCAGCTTTGCCAGTGAGATCATGGCAAGGCAGCCAACCGCGGTGACTGCGGCAAGCCGAACGCCGGCAAGCGCTCAACGCGTGCAGTCCCTTTTTCACTCGGCTCACTTTCGCGTCTACAGCAGTGACGATCCGGTAGGGCTGGAAGTAGCAGGCGCGCTGAAGAACGTAGTCGCCATCGCCGCTGGTGCATGCGTAGGTATTGGCTTTCAGATGAACAGTCGCGCTGCGTTGATTACCCGCGGCTTAGCGGAAATCACTCGCATTGGCGTTGCGATGGGTGCGAATCCATTGACCTTCAATGGCCTAAGTGGGGTTGGTGATCTCTTTCTGACTTGTACATCTGAGAAGAGCCGTAACTTTAGTGTGGGTTACCGATTAGGTCAGGGTCAGCCCCTTGAAAAAGTATTAGCCGAGGTTGGCATGGCTGAGGGCGTTTCGACGGTCAAAGCTGCTCATGATTTGGCTCTCAAGCTCAATGTGGATGCTCCGATCACGAACGAAGTTTACCGCGTGCTATACGAGAACAAGCCGATGGCTCAGGCTGTGATGGACCTTTTGACGCGCGAGGCAAAGCCAGAAGTTAGCTTCGGTCCACGCGGTTAACAGTCACGGCTTGTCCGACGAGGGCTGCATTGCCACAGAATTTGTCAATCGCTTGGTCATCAAGAATGTCGTTCAGGCTAACTCCAGGGGTGGAGCTGGCCAGAGATTGTTTGATACCCTTGCGATGATGGCCCCAGCCGTGCGGGACACTGACAACGCCGCGCATAATTTTGGCAGAAACTTTTACTGGCAAAGTGATGCTTCCAATGTCTGTGCTGAGCTCGATCGTAGTGCCATCGGTAATCCCCCGCGCAAATGCATCTTCTGGATTCAGAAGTGCGTAGCACTGATTACGGGATTTGTTCAGGCTGGGGCAATTGTGCATCCATGAATTGTTGCTTTTGAGGGAACGGCGTCCTACCAGCACTAGCCTATCCCCGATGGACTGAGGCCGACTCGATGTGCACAGGTCTGTCCAAGCGGCAACAAATGGCGGCGGACATAATTCGATCATTTTGTGCTTGGTGAACAAACGTCCGGGTAAACAGGGTGTGAGGGGGCCAAGATCGATTCCATTAGGATTAGCAATATTTTTTTTTAGGCTCATTCGCTGCTTACGATAAGGTCCCAAGCGAAGCGCTAAATCCAGTACGAATCTTGAACCGAGGCGCAGTAATAGTCTCGCCATAACGCTCTGTCGCCACCTAGCGAGGCGATTGCCTGAGATCGAAAGTCTCGACCAGAGCTCCATTAGGATGCCCCAGTCATCATAGCTATCACCGGGAGGGTCTATCAGTCTGGGCGAGAACCGGACTTGGTTTCGCAGCGCGAAGGCATTGAAAACGAGGTCGAAATGATCCCGTTCCAAGGGGCTAACGGGTGGTAAGATGTAGTGAGCGAAACGCGTAGTCTCGTTGCGGTAGAAATCTATGGCCACATAGAGTTCAAGGCCTGCGAGGGCTGTTTCCAGTTTCTGTCCGTTAGGTAGCGATAGCACAGGATTACCGGCGATGGTGAAGAGGCCGTGCACCTGTCCCTTGCCGGGTGTCAGAATTTCGTCGGCGAGAGTTGCAGCCGGAAGCTCTCCGCTGAACTCTGGCAAATTGCGTACCCGACTGCGCCGCCGATCAAAACTGCCGCAGCTCCCTGATTTAGCCATCAGGTTGACAATGTCTACAGCTGGCCGCGTGAATAAAGCCCCGCCTTCGCGGTCCAGATTGCCGGTCAGTATATTGATAAGGTTGATGAGCCAATGGCACACCCCGCCGAAGCGCTGGGTCGATACACCCACCCTGCCGTAGCAGACTGCCCGGTCGTAGCGCAGTAGGTCGTCGCTGATGTTCTGTACTACTTCCTGTGAGATCCCTGTCATTGACTGAATATTTTCTAGCGGCAATGAATTGATGAGGTTGGTGAGGTCACCTAACCCGGTCACCATCTTCTCGAGATGTCGCAGACGTGGGGTCAACAAGAGTCGCTGTACTATCGCGGCCAAAAAATAGGCATCCGTACCAGGTTTGATAAAGTGATGCTCGGTGGCAACCGCCGCGGTTTCGGTGTACCTGGGGTCGATTACGACAACTTTCCCACCGCGCTTGGAGATGGTCTTGATGCGGGACGATAGACCGGCTCCCGATAGCAGACTACCGTTAGACACCGCCGGGTTGGCACCCAAAATGAGCATGTATTCGGTGCGGTCGACATCGGCGATCGGAATCAGCATCTGATGTCCGAACATTAAATAGGCAGCGAGCATGTGGGGCAGCTGGTCCACTGATGTCGCCGAGTATTTGTTGCGGGTTCGTAATGAGCGTAAAAAAAATGGCAGCGCCAAAAGGTTGCCAAAATGATGGGAATTCGGATTACCGAGATAAGTTGCAATGGTGGAGGTGCCGTGTTGACGCTGCAGCTCTTTTGTTTTGCGGGCGATTGAGGTGAAGGCTTCGTCCCATGTGATTTCGACAAATTCATCGCCTTGTCGTTTTAGCGGTCGGCGAATTCGGTCAGGATCGTAGTAAAGGTCTGCTAGCCCCTGCGACTTTGGGCAGTACGCACCGGCACTGAACACGTCTTGAGTATTGGCCTGAATGCTATAGATTTCTTTGGCGCTGTGCTCGACTGTCAGACCACACATGGCCTCGCAGAGATTACAGACACGAGTTGCTGTTTTCATGGCTCTCTTGCCTACTTGTCTGGGCTCATGGCAAAGTACGCATGCCGAATCGCCAAGCTTCAGAAGGACATCTTATGCCAGATCAGAGTTTCTACCAAGATATCGAGCGCTTCAATGCGATGTATCAACTCGACTCGAATACTGAGCCGACCCTGCTCGGGCCAGAGCGGGTGCGAAACTTTCATGACATCTTGGCCGAAGAGGTCAATGAAGGCCTGGACTTAGCGACCAAATATGAGGCTCTTGTGGCCGCGCAGAGGGACTTGGATAGTGACAAAAAATTAGCAGTTCTGACTGAGCTTAGCGATTGGTTGGGAGACTTAGTAGTTTACTGTGCCAGCGAAGCTAGGCGTTGGGGTTTACCTCTAAATCGTATTCTCGATGTGATTATGCAGTCGAATTTCTCCAAGTTGGGTGAAGATGGTCAGCCCGTCTATGATCATCGCGGTAAGGTTATGAAGGGCCCCGGTTATTGGAAGCCCGAGCCAAAGATTCAGGAGCTCCTAAACCAAGACTAAATCTCAGAGTGCCCCCGCCGATAACATAACATTGTTGGAGGCGGTCTTATGGTGGAATTTAGGTCAATTGAAAGACGCAGTCGTGTCCGTCGAGATTATTGGTGGGCCTCTTCCTTAGCTTTGACCTGTTTCGTGGCGATTGGTGCTGCGGCCGCAGCTGTGATCGGGCGCCAGTCAGGGCCTGAGCTGGGACCTGCTATCCTGGTCTTGTCATTACTGACCTTCCCTTACATAGCCTTTGCGACTACCTCGCTTTTGCGGGATTTGCAGATCTGGATCGTAAGAGTAGGGCCAGTCAGCCTGCTTTTTATTGGTTTATATTTTGTCGCAGCATACCTGATTTATGCATTCGGAACTGGTGTTTTTTCTTCTGTCGGACTGCGGCGCGTCATCGTGTTTTTGGTAGTTCCGACGGCATTGATATGGTCAGCTGGTTGTGTCAAACGAGTGGTTTGGCAAGACTGGATTGCCTTAGCAAGCATTTGGCTGCCTTTTAACTTCGGATGGATTGATGGAATTTGGGAGTGGCCGCAAGGGCAAGCCGGTTACATCCTAAACACGCCCATGGCCGTAAACCTTGCGTTGGCGCTTTATATTGGCTACCGACGCTTAGACGCATTTTCATTTCGCTTAAGTTGGCGATGGACGGATTTACCTCTCTTACTAAAAGCCCTCGCAGGATTTCTGATCATTGCACTCCCCGTCGGCCTGGGTACGGGCTTTCTGGCGCTAAATCCGCAGTTGGAGTGGACAAAATTGCTGGGCTCCCCGCTTGCGATCTTTTGGTTTATCGCGTTGCCAGAGGAGCTACTTTTTCGTGGCCTGATGTTTGGAATGTTGCGACGAGCTACCAGCAAGACTTGGTTGGCCCTCGTGATTTCATCGCTGCTTTTTGGTATCTCTCATTGGCATAATCCAGGATTACCAGACTTCCGTTATGTTGGGTTAGCCGCAGTTGCTGGAATGTTTTACGGATACACATTTTTGCGTTCGAACAATCTGACCGCAGCGGCTTTGTTGCACACAACGGTGGACACGCTTTGGGATTTGTTTTTTCATGCGACTAATTAAATTAATAATTACAAATAGTTATAAATATTTATCTACTCAACACTGCGGTTGTGATGGACACATGCATGGCATTTGATCAACATGCTTGAGTCGGGTTGACGAACATAAACCAGTATAGACGCAAGTAATCCCACGCTATCCATGGTGCAGAGGCAACTGTGGGCTCTGCTAGTTAAGTGCGGTCTATGCCTTGTGATTAAGTTCAGAGCAGATGGTCAAAAAAGCAAAAAAAGTAGTGAAAAAAGCAGTGGTCGAACCAGATACCTCGGCCGTGGTTATGGCCAAGGTTCGCAAGTCTGCAAAGCAGATCACCACGAGCAGTACGGCTGAGTATTTTGCGAAGAACCTGCAGCAGGTCGGGTTCTCGTCTCCGGTCAAGGCGGTGCTGACCACTGTAAAAGAGGCGCTCGATAACTCGCTCGACGCCTGTGAGGATGCTGGAATACTGCCGGAGATCAAGCTTCATGTAGAAAAGCTTGGACCTGGGACGATGAAAAACACCGACCAGATTCGCATTATGGTCGAAGATAACGGTCCCGGTATCGAGCCCGATGATGTAGCGAAAGTGTTTGGCGAATACCTAGCATCGTCGAAATTCGGCCGTGGCCGCTGCTCGCGCGGTCAGCAGGGCATCGGTATCTCCGCTGCGACCACATGGGCTATGCAGACCACAGCCACGGGTGCTCAGGTCGTCACAAAGACAGAAGGTGCGCGCAAGGCTTTCCAGTGTGTGGTCGACATGGACCTAAAGCACAACAAGGGTCTACTGCGCGACAAGACCACGATTGATTGGGCTCGCCCGCACGGTACCAGCATTGAATTCAGATTAGATGGCCGTATTCAGCTTAACGGTGAGGGCGGGATACTTAATTACATACGCAGTACGGTACTTCTCAACCCACATATGACTTTGCACTATGAAATCTCAGATGTGTCGCCTGCTTCCATAGAGCGGGTAGTTAATACTGTCCCCGTGGTCCCGCAAGCCACGGAGCCGCATCCCCATACCATGAAGCTGGGCGAGTTCATGTCGCATGCTCGTCTGTTCGGAAGGATCAAGACTAGCATCTGGTTGAAGCGCGGTTTTTCCCGTGTTTCCGATAAAACTCTCAACGACTTGGTAACAAAAAAGCGCATCAAGAAAAAAATTCTGGATAGCTTTGTAGAAGCGCTTCCCGACGCGGACTTTAAGGCTCTGTTTGCGGCTATCCAAGATGTAGAATTACTTCCTCCCGCGACAACATCTGTTCTGTCAGTAGGCGAGGATGGGCTGGCGTTAAGCATTCGTCGCCTTGGTGATATAGACTTTTTTGCTGTGCTTTCGCGTAAACCTATGATTTGCGATTTTAAGCCGGTGCAGGTCGAAGTTGCGATAGCTCGATTGCGCGAGCGACGCGGCGAAGATAATGAGCAGCAGGTGCAGGTTCTGCGCTTCGCTAATCGCGTGCCGCTGCAGTTTGATAAAGCTGCATGTGCAATAGTCAAAGCGCTGACATCAGTCAATTGGCGATCCTACGGCCTAAAACAACCGCGTAATGCCTTGCCTCTAGGCCCCTATATCGTGGCGGTCAGCGTCGTATCCCCCTTCATCAAGTTCAAGAATGCCTCGAAGGAAACTATCGATGCTTCAGATGAACTGGTTGAAGAGCTCCGCAGAGCTTTGATGCAAGCTGGCCAGCGTTTGTCGCGCTACTTGAGTAGGGAGCACAAGGCTGATGAACTGGAACAGAGAGTTCAGCACATTGAGCAATTTGGCCCGATCCTGGTCGACACTCTCGGTCGAATTCTGGGCGCGTCAGAAGAACGCAAACAGCTCGCCACTGCCGGTTTGGCTAAGATCCTTGAAAAGGACACCAAGGGAATGAAAAAGGACTTGGCGGCTGCAGAAGGTCGCCTTGCAAGCTATTTGGAAGAGAAAAAATCAAGATTGGCTGGATTCTTCGAGGGCTTAGAGCAAGAGGATCAGGCGAGCGTTGTCGATCGTGAAGCTGCCGCTCCAACGGCCAAGGTTAGTAAGGGAAAACGTTGATATGGCTAAGAGCCCGCAAGTCACGCGGCGCACCGCGAAGAAGCAATCAGAAATCATCTCTTTGGGTACAGAGCTCTGTGAGCGCATGCTGGCTGATTTAGAGCGAGCCAAAAGGCCTGTTCTAACTGCTACCAAGTGTTCATTGGATAATTCACTCTATAATCCAAAGGTTGGATTCCTTACCCCTGGTGGTAAGAAGGTTTCTTCCGAGCTGAACGTGAGCTCAGTTAAGAAGATGTCTCGTGCTATTTTTATGCTTGAGATTCTCTTGCGTAACGTTGAGATCTCTAACATCAATACAAAGCGCGAGCTTTACTACGTTGCCAAGGGTTTGATGAAGCATGAGAGCAAACTTCGCCCTTTAGACTTCCAGGATCAAGATGAGTCAGATTCAGTGATCGACTTCATCTGCGAGATGATGGAGGCCTATCGTGAAGAGCTAAATTGTGTGGCCGACGATCGTGGCGGTCAAACCTACTCAAAGCAGTTGGTAGTACAGGAGACGGAACTAGACGGGAATGTCTCAACGATTGACCTGTCGACGCTCGGCACAGCTCCCTATCAGCCTAAGAATAGGCCGCAAAATTTAGTACTCAGTGCGAGAGAGCCAATTGATTTTTGTCTAATCATTGAGTCTCAGGGCACGGCCAATACATTGGTGGCCAATGGCTTCACCAAGCGCCACAGGTGTATTCTGATCGGCGCTCAAGGTGTGCCATCAAACGCAGTGCGGGCATGGGTTAAGCGGATTCAGGAACAGTTGCGTGTGCCGCTCTATTTCTTCGGCGACCTTGATGCTTATACCATGCAAAACATCTACCGCACTCTAAAGGCGGGATCGGCAGCTTCGCTGATCCGTAACTCAGACTTTTGTGCACCAGAAGTGAAGTTCCTAGGGGTTTTGCCTGAAGATATCGCGAAATATGATCTAGTTGATTACGCTGTTAAGGAGTCCGATTTACAAGAAGGTCGGGCATTAAAGAAGGCGCGTGATGCCTTGTCTAACGATCCCTTCTTTAAAGACAAGAAAAATAAAGAATTGAAGGCAATTCTCGACTGGTTGGTTAAAAATAAGCGTCGATGCGAGCAACAGTCTTTTATCTCCGTTGACCCAAGGGACCCCCAAATGATGGAAAAAATCATCATTGAGAAGATTAAGAACGGTAATTACATCGATTAAGTCAGAATCATGACATCTGTTTATGGATACGGTGGCCTGGTAGATGCCATTCGCAGCGAGATGGCATCGGGGCGGCGTGTTCAGGTTGCTGGCATCTCGCCTACGCTTGCGGAGTTGGTCCTCCTGCGCTTGGCCTGTGATCAGCATGAAAATCCTCGCCCAATTGTCCTCATAGTCCCGACTACAAAGGACATATCGGTCTGGCTAAACTTTTTGAGCACAGCCACCCTTGGGATGCATTCGGCTCTGCCGCAATTCGCTGGCGCATTGTTGCCATTTTACTCTTCATTCGGAAACGACCGATTTATCAATCACAGTCTTGCGCGTCGGCACCGACTATATGCTTTGGAAAAGCTGCGGGAGCTTCAAAGCAATGTAGTGGTCGTCACCACTCTTCAGGCTTTGGGACAAACAACGATACCTTCAGTCGATTTGCAGCGTGCTTGTGTTCAGTTGCGAGTTGGTGACGAGATTGATCAAGATCGGCTCATTAGTGAGCTGGAAGACTTAGGATACACGCCCGCTGCAACAGTTACCGACGAGGGTACTTATAGTGTTCGTGGTGGCATTATTGATGTCTTTTCCATCCAACGTGACGAACCTGTTCGCATCGAATTTATTGGTGATACCGTTTCATCAATGCGTGTCTTTAATGCAACCGATCAGAAGTCCCGGGGGGCTTTAGAGAATTTGCTTGTCGTCCCGGCCTATGAGGCCATCACTCCGGCCTCTTCGCGCAAGGATCAAGCGCAGCAATTGTTTAATACTTTGCTTGAGCAGAACGTCCCCGCAGCTGATCGCGACGGTATGGTGGGCCAGTTTCAGCAAGGATTGAAGTTTAATGGTTTTGATATGTTGGCGCCGATTTTTCGGCCCACATCAGTAGCGACCTTAGCGACATTTCCGGAGTCAGTAGTCTTTTTGTTCCCCCAATCGATCACAGCGTGTTTTGAGGCCTACACTAGTCATGTAGCCGCAATCGATTTGGCGTATCAGCAGGATCAAGCTAGGCAGCGGCCGGTTTTGCCCCCAGCTTCACATTTTGTGCCGGCGGCATCATTGACCGCTTTTCTTGACGCGCGAGCGCGAGTGATCGAGTTTGGTAATCCCTTTGCAAGTGAGCGCGCCAGCTTCTTGCGGACAGAGGCTAGGTTTGTCATTCCGGGCGCACCTATGGCCCAGTCCCCCGGCGCTGAGTTGTTTGATAAATGGATACAGTTATTTGATGAAGTCACCCGGCAGAAAGATGGAACCGTCGCTCTTTTAGCTCAGCATGAAGAGCAATGTGAGCGCATCGTCAATCTCCTAAAGCATCGAGGCTTTAAACCGCTAGTTGATCCAGATTTGCTCCTTAAGATTTCTCGGGACCAACTGAAAAATGGCTCGATACATGTTGGTCGCGGAAATTTGTCGTCCCATGCGTGGTTCGAGGACAAGGTTTTACTTTTAGTGCCGGAGCAAGCGCTTTTCGGTACTCCGCCACGCAAGCCGAAGCCTGCCTCGCAAAAACTACAGAACTTTCTGAATTCCTTCGCGGACCTAAAGGTTGGTGACTTAGTTGTCCACGTCCAGCATGGAATTGGACGTTATACCGGGTTGACTAGTTTGGTCGTGGCGGGATTAGCGAGTGACTTCCTGCTGATTGAGTATGCTGGTGGAGATAAGGTCTATCTCCCGGTTGACCGATTGAGTCTACTTCAGCGCTACAATAGTGGCACTGAGAGCGGTGGACATCATGCTCTCGATAAACTGGGCGGTCTAGGCTGGGAGCGGCGTAAGGCAAAAGCCAAGGGTGCGATTCAGGACATGGCGGCTCAACTATTAAAGCTGCATGCTCAGCGCAGTATCGCGACACTTCGTCCATACACTTTGCCGGATGATGAGTATCTCAAGTTTGAGGCAGAATTTCCTTACGATGAGACAGATGATCAGCTCCGTGCCATCCACGACGTGGAGTCTGATTTGGGTGCTGGTAAGCCGATGGATCGGTTGGTATGTGGTGATGTTGGCTTTGGCAAGACAGAAGTAGCCTTGCGGGCGACGATGCGCACCGTGCTTGAGGGCTCACAGGTGCTGGTCCTCGTGCCGACAACGGTACTTTGCTACCAGCATTATCGGACCTTCAAACAGCGCTTGGAGAATCACGGCGTACGCGTGTCGCAAGTTAATAGATTCGTCTCAGCTGCAGCCATAAAGGAGGCTACGGAGGGGTTGGCCAAGGGTAACGTTGATGTTTTGATCGGCACCCATCGTCTGCTCTCTAAAGATATTAAACCGCGTCGACTGGGATTATTGGTAGTTGACGAAGAGCAGCGCTTTGGCGTCACTCATAAAGAAAAGCTCAAAGAAGTTCGCGCAGGCGCTCATGTACTTACTCTCACGGCTACACCGATTCCCAGGACTTTACATATGGCGATGATCGGAATGCGGGATATCTCTATTATCGCCACTCCTCCTCCAGATCGGATGTCGATCAAGACTTACATAGCTCGTTTTGACGAAACTCTGATCAAAGAGGCCATAGAGCACGAGGTGAGACGCGGTGGCCAAGTATTCTTTGTCCACAACCGGGTCGAGGACATTGAGGAAATGCGCCTTTTTCTGAAGGCGCTGGTTCCTTTCGCAGAGGTTCGTGTGGGACATGGGCAGATGCCGGAACATCAGTTGGAGCGAGTAATCGTTGATTTTATTGAGCAAAAGTTCCAGGTTCTGCTCTGCACGACCATCATTGAATCCGGCATCGATATGCCGAATGTTAATACGTTGCTAGTTGATCATGCTGATCGCTTTGGTTTAGCGCAGCTTTACCAGCTCAAGGGGCGGGTTGGTCGTTCCAATCAGCAGGCATACGCTTACTTTTTGACCCCTGCCGAGGATCGCTTATCTGATGAGGGGCGGAAGCGCTTAGATGTGCTTGCAGCCCATCAGGAGTTGGGTGCAGGGTTCCAGATTGCTAGTCACGACCTAGAGCTGCGTGGGGCTGGTAATCTCCTCGGTGGTGAGCAGTCCGGACACGCCTCAGCAGTCGGCTTGGAGCTTTATACAGAGATGTTAGAAGATGCTATTCATTCGCTCCGGGGTGAACCGGTGCAAGAGCGTCTAGACACTGAGATTAAGTTACCGCTATCGGCCTTTATCGCTCCAGCATATGTGCCGGCGGAAAGCCAGCGTCTACAGCTCTATAAACGTCTATTTGCATCTGAGAGTGATGGCGAGCTAAGGGCGTTGCGGCAAGAGATGGAGGACCGTTTCGGAGGGCTACCCGATGAAGTCGGGTTGTTGTTCAAAGTAGCGCGTTTAAAACAGCAATTAAAGCAAATTAGCGCCTTACGCCTGACTTCTGGGAAAGGTGTGTGCGAGATCCGATTTGCTCCACTTGCTGATTCCATGATTGACCGCATTTTAGCGGTGATGGCTCGACAGCCTGGTCTATATAAGTTGGCTCCCGATAACCGCCTGTTACTTTTCTTGGAAACCCCAGCTAGGCCATCCTTGGCTGAGCAAGAGGCCATGCTAACAATCTTGTCCGGACTCGTTGCTCCATTAGTCGACTCATTCGCCCAGCTTGCCTAGGTTCGGGGATTCGTGTGTTAAAATCTGAGCACTACTAGTCCGCCGTGAATGAGGTTGTCCGTCAATGCGTAAATTGCCGTACATATTGTCTTATTTGTGCTGTTTCGGGATTGGTGCCTATGCTTGGCGCCTTAAGTCGTCCGGAGTGGCTGTAGCTACCGAGGCACCGACACTACCCACGGATGCCGCGGTATCATCGCCAGATGGAAGCGGCTTAGCGAACGCTGCCATGATTCGTGTGGGTAATGAAACTATCACCCAAGACGACATCGACTGGGAGTTTCGTCAGCATATTAATAGTACCGTCGATCACGAGGTGCTCACTCCGATTCCTGATTTAGGTGATCGCTATAATCAAGAGTTGGTGTCACTCCGTCGAGCATTGATTGGAAGTATGATTGAGCGCAAGATTTTGTTTATTTATCTACAACAAGATCACGCCTTTGATTTCGACAAGCCTTCTCGCTACACGGTTTGTTTGTCTCAGTGGCAACAGGCTATGACCTCCCTCGAACCAACGACTAATAAAGCGAATCGCGAACGTATGAAAGCGAGCTTATGTGAGCGAAGCGTCATATCGCAGTATATGGCGGAGCGCCTTTTTGCGGATGTCCGACTGGAGGAGCGAGAGCTTCAAGAATACTATAAAAATCACCTTAGCGATTTTAAGACCCCCGAACGGGTTCGTATAAGGCATATTCTTGCAGCCAATGAAAGCGCGGCGAAGACGCTTCGCGCTCAGGCTAATCAGCACAACTTTGAGAGTTTGGCTCGGGAGCATTCCATTGCGCCTGAAGGGAGTAGCGGGGGCATTTTGGGTCCCTTTGTAAAGGGTGGCATGCCGGCAGTTTTTGAGGTGGCGTTTCACCTTAAGCCTGGTGAGATCACCGAAACATTGAAATCCAACTATGGATACCATCTTATTATGCTTTTGCAGCATTACCCTAAGCAGCAACAAGCATACCCTGAGATCCGCTCAAAAATTGCTGCAACACTCAGGAAAGTGAAACAAGAGGAGCATTTCAGTAAATGGGTGGAAAAAGCGCTGGCGGCTATAAGTGTGACAACCCCAAAGGCTGTTTGGTGACCGCTCTAAGCCTCTCCTTGCTTCAGCTCAGCAGGCCAACTATCTTGAATGCTCTATGCGATGAGTCTGTAGAGGAGCTACGATGGCGCTGAGGCAATTTCTTTGTAGTGTAGTTTTCCTGATTGCTACCGAATTAGTGGCTGAAACAGCGCCACCTACTTCGGTGGGTGCGCCCGAGGTCCTGTTGGATAAGGTTGCCGGCGTTGTTGCGGGTAGGCCCATTCTTTACAGCGATATAAAGACCAAGGTAGACAAAGGGCCACTTGTGGTTGTCTCCGAGTTCCCGCTGGATGAGGCGGCAGCACCGTACGATCGTGCATTGCAAGATGCTATCAATTTCCAACTCGTGCTTAGCCGGGCTAAGGAGCTCGAAATTGATGTGCGGGATGATGAGGTAAATGAGGATATCAAAGCATTTTTGGAGACTCGGAATCTGACTCGGGATGGTTTGCTCGAGCATCTAAAGCAAACGGGTATGACCTTCGAGGACTACAAAAAGGATTTTAAGGATCAAATGATCCTTCGCAAATTCCAGGGACGAGTTATAGCGCCGCTGATTAAACTCACTGATAAAGATGTGGAAACGTACTATCTGAAGCGAGCTGGAGCGGCGTCTGATTTACTTGAGTTAATTTTGCGGCAGGTTTTAATAAGTGTGCCTGCCGGGGCGACGCCAGCTGTTACTGAGGCCAAGCGCAGACTCGCTGCCGAGGTGCACCAAAAGATCGCTGATGGCATGGCATTCCAGGAGGCCGTGAAGATTTACTCAGACGATAGCCAAGCAAGAGAAAGTGGCGGCTTAATGCCCCCTGTCCGAGCAAAGGATTTGATAGGTGTTATAAGGAGTGCTGTTGAGCCACTTGAGATCGGTCAGTTCTCACTGCCAGTTCAGACGTCTATAGGTTTTCATGTTTTTCTTTTGGACGACAAAAAATTTGCCGGCAGTCGTGATTTTCTTAGCAAAAAAAGACAGTTAGAGGGCGAGTTGCGCAATCAGGAGCTGGTAGAGCAAACTCGTCACTGGCTGTCGGAGCAGCGCCAGCGCACTAAAGTAGAATTGCTACCAGAATAGCGAAATTCGCTAGATCTGCGTCAGCATATCTATAACTCGCCAACTAATTTGGGTTTTCTTCCCGCTTAGCAGTAGGTGCCCCCTATAGGATGACCCGACGGCAAGTGAGCCATAGGGTGCATCATACCGGAGGCATGATCCTGCTATTAGCTTGTCTCTTTGCTGATTGGTATTGACCCCATCGATACTTGTAATTTGCAGAATCCGCTCGATGCCTGGCTCGGCGAACTCAAGACCAAAAAGGGCCTGTGAGTTGCCAAAAACGAACAAACTGCAGCCCGAATCCTTAGCGAAAGTATCCTTAGTGAGCAGAAGGCGCACGATTTGTACCTGAATCTGCGGAATCAGTGGTTCGGGAACTGCACGACTATATCCCCTTAGAAGTGTGCCGGTCCAACTTCGTCGCCTACGACCACTTGCGATCTCGGAGCCAGCAAACGACTCACTAATGATGGTGTAAACCTTCTCACCAAGTCTGCTGCTGTCCATAGACAAGAATTCCGCCTGATTTCGACTCCTGTCGGTAAGAAGAGCCTCGCCAATATAAGGCCCATCAGAGTCACTCGAACCTAAAACAACAAACCTTGTGCCACCCGCACCTACCAGCACAAAGCGGTGTGTTGCGTTAATTACGGGCCCGGCATCAAAAGCCTCGGTATTCACGATGTATTCCCTGATTTCCTGGCTAACACAGCCGGGTATGCAAAGCGCAAATACTAGCGAACATGAAGCAGCAGTAAGTTTGTTCCTAATTACCATTGACACCAACCCGCTCATGTTTTAAAAGCACACTCCTCAGGTAAGCCTGCGACGAGCAAGCCTATGCCGAAACGCTTCAAAAAGCGCATTTCAGTATATTAGCTTCCCTCATAGCCTGCCACCTAAGAATCTAGAGTAATAGTAAGAGTGCTTTTTCCGCTAACTAAGTGGGAACAGGGAACCTATGGAAAGCCAGAAGATTCGTATCCGCCTAAGAGGCTATGATTACCGCCTACTCGACCAGTCGGCAGCAGACATAGTGGAGCGCGCCAAGAGAACCGGTGCCCGTGTTGCTGGCCCGATCCCGCTTCCTACTGGAATCAATAGATTCACAGTTCTTCGTAGCCCGCACGTTGATAAAAAGTCGCGCGAGCAGTTCGAGGTGCGGACGCACAAGCGAGTGATTGACATCTTAGAGCCAAAGCAGCAGACGATTGATGCCCTGATGAAGCTTGACCTTGCTTCTGGTGTCGACGTCGAGATCAAGCTCTACTAAAAGTCGAAGGTGCGTAGCTAGAGCTTAGTGATTAACCCCGAGGGTGCCGATAGCGGCCTCTCGATTGAACGAAATGACAGGTTGAAGGAATGACAACAGCCGGACTCATTGCCAAAAAGATCGGGATGACCCGAATGGTGGACGCCGAAGGGCAGATGACCGCGGTAACCCTACTGCAGTTGGAAACCCAGAAGGTGACCAAGATTTTGTCCGAAGAGCGCGATGGATACGTCGGATACCAGTTGGGCTACTTCGCTAAGCGCGAAAAGCACCTTAACAAAGCCGACACTAGTCGCCTCCGCAAAGCGAGTATTCAAGAGAACTTCTCTCGCTTTAAGGAATTTCGCGTAGAGAGCACTGGTGATCTTAGTGTTGGCGCGGACGTCGAAATCGGTAAGTTTTTTGAAGGCGTCAACGCCGTAGACATTACCGGGATTAGCAAGGGTTGCGGATTTTCCGGTGCTCACAAACGCTGGAATTCAGCTGTTGGTCGGATGTCGCACGGTTCGCGTTTTCATCGCAGTCCAGGTTCTTTGGGTATGCGAGCTACGCCTGGCCGTGTATTCAAAAATCGTCCTCAGCCTGGTCAGGAGGGTAATACGCAAACTACCATCCAGAACCTCCAGGTCTTGGACGTCGATCAAGCGAATAACGTGGTAGCGGTGAGGGGATCGGTTCCCGGACATCGGGACGGCTTCTTGATTGTGAAGCCCTCGGTCAAATTGAAGACCGCGAAAAAAGACGCGTCGAAGAAGTAATACGGGGGACGTAACGGTTATGGAATTGCAAGTTTATAATATAGATGGCAAAGCACTGAAAAAGATTCAGGTGCCAGACGAAATATACGACGTAGAGATGAACGGCGGAGTTCTTCACTCAGTCGTTAAGGCATACCAAGCGAATCGTCGTCAGGGCACGCATGCGACGAAGACAAAGGCTATGGTATCTGGCGGGGGCAAGAAGCCTTTCAAACAAAAAGGAACCGGCGGTGCTCGCCAAGGATCGACTCGTAACCCTCATATGCCAGGCGGCGGTGAGTCTCACGGTCCTCAGCCTCGTGATTATCGGCAGTACACCACTAAAAAAGCACGCCAATTGGCATTGAGAATTGCTTTGTCAGACAAAGCCCGTAATGGTCGCTTGTTCGTGGTAGATGATTTTGCCATTGCAAAATATAGCACCAAACACGTGCTGAAGGTCATGGGTAGTCTTAAGACTGCAAAGGCGCTCTTGGCTGATGAGCGTAAAGATGATGTTTTGTACAAATCTGCGCGGAACATCCATGGTGCTACAGCTCTGTTGCCAGCGGAATTGAACGCCGAAAATGTTCTTCGGTTTGAGAATCTCATCATCAGTGAGACTGCATTAACTACCTTGCAGCAACGGTTCGAGGAGAAGAAACGTGAATCCTTATGAAGTATTGGTGAAGCCTTTGCTCTCCGAGAAGAGCGACAAGGAACGCGAAAAGAGTAATAAGTATTCCTTCAAAGTCGCCCCCAAGGCGACCAAGCAGGATGTTCGTAAAGCAGTCGAAAGTCTGTTTAATGTGAAAGTGACTGCTGTAAAGACCCTTGTAACTCGCGGCAAAGTCAAGCGCCGTGGCAATCAAGAGTCCAAGCGGGCCAACACCAAGAAGGCCGTGGTTACCGTGGAAGCTGGTTCGAAGATTGGTGTGTTTGAGGCGCTGTAACGTCTAAGCAGAGCTCAGGTTTTTTAAGGGGTTTATCCATCAATGGCTATTAAGCAGTACAATCCAACATCGCCCGGTCGTCGCGGTATGTCCGTGGTTGATTACAGCGAGCTCGATAAAGTCAGTCCGCTCTCTTCTTTGCTTGATAAGAAGAAGAATCATGCTGGCAGGAATAATCATGGTCGCATAACTACTCGCCATCAAGGTGGCGGCGAGAGGGCCAAGTACCGGATTATAGACTGGAAGCGGAACAAACTCGACATAGTCGGTGTTGTTGAGTCAGTAGAGTATGATCCTAACCGTACGGCCTTCATTGCTCGCGTCTTGTACAAAGATGGTGAGCGCCGTTACATCCTCGCTCCAGATAAGTTGAAGAAAGGCATGGAGGTCATCGCCTCTGACAAAGCTGACGTAAAAGTTGGCAACGCGATGCCCTTGAAGTCCATTCCTTTCGGTACTGACATCCATAATATCGAGCTTAAACCAGGGCGCGGCGCACAAATGGTTCGCTCCGCAGGTGCTAGCTGCCAGCTAGTAGGCAGAGTGGAGGGTTGGGCTCAATTGAAGATGCCTAGTGGTGAGATGCGGCGGGTTCAAGAGACCTGTATGGCAACTGTTGGTGCCGTGAGTAATCTCGATCACGCAAACGTAAGTATCGGTAAAGCTGGTCGTGCTCGCCATATGGGCATACGCCCTACTACTCGTGGTGTGGCTATGAACCCTATCGATCACCCACATGGTGGTGGCGAGGGTAAGACATCTGGCGGTCGTCATCCAGTGTCACCTTGGGCTGTTCCGACTAAAGGCTACAAGACGCGCAAAAATAAACGTACTGATAAAGATATTGTTCGCCGTCGTCAGAAGAAGACTGGCGGTTGAAGATAGCAGTTTCACTGGAGGTCATCCTTGGCTCGTTCAATTAAAAAAGGTCCATTCTTAGACCAGTATCTGCTCAAAAAAGCTGAGCAGGCACGCCAGGACAAGAAGCCAATTAAAACTTGGTCACGTCGCTCAACGATCATTCCTGATTTTGTCGGCTTGACCTTTGCTGTTCATAATGGCAAGAAGTTTGTCCCCGTCTACGTCACGGAGAACATGGTCGGTCATAAACTCGGTGAGTTTTCGCCAACGAGGACTTTTATGGGTCATTCGGGCGACCGTAAGGTCAAGAAGGCCGGGGCATAGGCATTAGCTTAAGTTAGAGAGGAATTAGGGCCATGGCAGAGGCTTCGAGAGTAGTATTACGGAATCTTAGAATCACACCGAGAAAAGTGCGGCTAGTGGTTGACTTGGTTAGAGGCAAGCGTGTGCAATATGCTCTTGATTTGCTAAAAGTCACCAACAAGCGGGCGGCTCCGGTTGTTTATAAAATGATTCAGTCTGCCGTTGCCAATGCAACCAACAAATCTACTGTGGATGTCGATCGGCTGATCGTGTCTGAGGGGTTTGTTAACGGTGGTGAGTCAATGAAGCGGTGGTTACCGCGGGCGCAAGGTCGCGCTACTGGTATCCTGAAACGTACGTCGCACGTGACCATCAAGCTGGCAGAGATTTGATCTCACGTAATGGAAAGGTGAGGCTTTGGGACAGAAAGTAAATCCAATCGGTTTCCGTCTAGGTACTACGCGCACGTGGTCGTCTCGTTGGTTTGCGGGCAAGCGTGATTACCCTTCCAATCTTATGGAAGACATCCGCATCCGCAGGTTTATCAACAAGAAGTTTGACTCTGCCGGTATCGCCCGGGTTGAGATCGAGCGCGCAGCTAAAAATCTGACGATAAACATACATTCAAGCCGTCCCGGTATTATCATCGGTAAGAAGGGCGCTGGTGCCGAGTCACTTAAGGCTGAGATAACCAAGATCTGTAAGATCTCGTCTGGTGAACCGGTTTTAAATGTTTTCGAGGTTAAAAAGCCAGACCTTGAAGCTCGTTTATTAGCTGATAGCGTACGCCAGCAGCTAGAGCGTAGGGTTTCCTTTCGCCGGGCCATGAAAAAGACTATTGCTTCAGCGACCAAGGCTGGTGCAAAAGGAATCAAGATTCAATGTTCGGGTCGCCTTGGCGGCGCAGATATGTCTCGTACCGAGCGTTATATGGAAGGCCGCGTGCCTCTACACACAATTCGTGCAGACATTGACTATTCGACCGCTGAAGCATTGACCCAATTCGGTCTTATCGGCGTAAAAGTTTGGGTGTTCCGTGGCGAGGTTTTCGATACGGTTCAGTGATCTAAGGAGATAGTTAGAGATGCTCGCGCCAAAGAAAATGAAATACCGCAAGTGCCAAAAGGGCCGCGTTAAAGGTCACGCTCAAAAAGGTGCCGAATTAGCATTCGGCGACTTTGGGATCATGGCCACGGAAAATGGCCGGATGACTGCTCGACAGATTGAAGCTGGACGAATTGCGATGACGCGCCACATAAAGAGGGGCGGTCAGGTTTGGATCAAAGTGTTCCCGCATTTCCCGGTGTCCAAGAAGCCTGCAGAGGTACGGATGGGTGGCGGTAAAGGTAGTGTTGAGCGTTACGAGGCTCGGATTCGCGCGGGCCGGATCATTTATGAAATGAAGGGCGTGGATGTGGCGACTGCCACGGAGGCTTTGTCGTTGGCCGCCTCGAAATTGCCCCTGAGAACTAAGTTGATTGTCCGTGGACTCGACCCTTGGGCCTGAGAGTCTAATAGCGAGCAGATAAACGAGATTTAGGTGAATCATGGAACCACAGAAACTGAAAATTGAAGAGCTGAAGAGTTTCGACGCGGCCAAGCTGCGCGAGACAGAGAATGATATCCGGCGTCAGCTCCACGAGATACGCATGGATATTTATTCTGGCCCAAGCAAGCACACGGGTAAGATCCGTGGTTTGCGCAGGTCTTTGGCGCGGGTTTTAACTATGCAACATGCGGCCTCACTTGGAGTAGTTGTAGTTGCAGGTGGTGCCCGAGCTGCCTCAAAAAAATCAGTGACCACAAAAAAGTAACAGGTAGGCGAACGTGAGCGAAAAAGATCACAAAGAGAAGACAACTAGGCAGGTTCGCGTTGTCGTTACCAGCGACAAAATGAACAAGTCTCGAGTGGGTACCCTTGAACACTTAGTCAAGCATGCCAGCTACGGTAAGTATCAGCGCAGGCGGACAAAGTTGATGTTCCATGACGAGCAGAACGAATCGAGGGCTGGTGACATAGTCTTGATCACTCAGACGCGCCCTTTGAGTGCTCGTAAGAAGTTCGCCTTGCTACAGGTAGTGAAAAAGGGTGAAGAATAATCAGCCTGGGTGACCCTCGGCTATTGGGGAATAGACAGTCATGATTCAGATGGAAACAGTTCTGCAAAGTGCAGATAACTCCGGCGCGAAGCGCGTGAAGTGCTTCAAGGTCATCGGCGGGAGTAAGAGGCGCTACGCCTCAGTAGGCGACATCATTGTTGTATCGATCAAAGAGGCTTTGCCCAATAGCAAGGTGAAGAAGGGCACAGTCCACAAGGCAGTGGTTGTCCGCACCAAAAAAGAAATACAGCGTGACGATGGGTCAACGATCCGTTTTGATGAGAATGCATGTGTTCTTATCAAAGGCAAGGATAACGAACCGGTTGGGACTCGAATATTCGGCCCGGTGGCTCGCGAGGTTAGGGTCAAGGGCTACGGTCGTATTGCATCCCTAGCGCCTGAAGTTCTCTAGGAATATAAGAAACAAGAGCATAGTCTCCGATAGAGAGTGTACGAGAGGTTTAAGGTGAAGTACGAGCCTACATTGAAATCTAGGTATAAAGACCAGGCAGCGAGCTTGAAGCAAGAGCTCGGTCTGGAAAACGCGATGTGTATACCTGTTCTGAAGAAGATCGTGGTCAACATTGGTCAAGGCGACGCTACTCAGAATATCAAGACGTTAGAGGGTGCAGTGTCTGACCTTATCGCTATTACTGGCCAGAAACCAGTGATGACGAAGGCTAAGAAGAGCATTGCGACCTTTAAGTTGCGTCAAGGTATGCCGATCGGCGCTGCAGTGACTCTGCGCGGTGATAGGATGTATGAGTTCCTCGATCGTTTTATCAACATCGCGGTTCCACGTATCCGTGACTTTCGGGGTTTTTCTTCGAAGGCTTTTGATGGCCGCGGGAATTACAACGTAGGTATTAAAGAACAGATCATTTTCCCGGAGATCGACTATGACAAGGTCGATCGGGTACGTGGGCTTGGTATCACACTTGTAACAAACGCAAAGAACGACGTGGAAGCGAAGGCTTTGCTTGATAAATTCAATTTTCCCTTCAGGAAAGCCTGAACGGGTTTTGACAGGAGTGTCTTGAATGGCGAGGCTAGCCTCCATTGAGAAGTGCAACAAAGTTAACCGCAAGGTGCTTGCGCGTAAAGAAGCGTTGCTCAAAGTAATGAAGGAAAAGAAGCTGAAATGGCGCGACGTGAAAGTCGGCTTGCAGTTTTCGACGCGTGCTTATACACGTTGTAATAACTGTGGTCGTCCTAAGGCGGTTTATCGGAAGTTTGGCATTTGCCGAATCTGTTTCCGCCTGTTTGCCCTAAAAGGCTTGTTGCCGGGTGTTACAAAGGCCTCCTGGTAATTATAACTAGAGAATACTTACGTAATTCGGAGTTTCCGTTCGATGAACATCACAGATCCAATCGCCGATCTTTTGACCCGGATCCGCAATGCACAGCGTGCCGGGCTTGAGGTAGTGTCGGTTCCAGCTTCCAAGATGAAAATTGGGATTACCCACTTACTCAAGGAAGAGGGTTATGTTCGGGCGTACAAGTGCGTGCGTGATGGCGGCCAAGGTGTGCTGAAGATTGCTCTGAAGTACGCGGATGATGGTAAAGCTGTCATAACCGGCTTAGACCGTAAGAGCCGTCCTGGCCGTCGGTACTATGTTAACGCTGAGAGCATTCCCTTCGTGAAAAATGGTTTCGGATTCGGGGTCGTATCAACTTCGAAGGGCCTCTTGACTGACCGCCAGGCGCGTACAGACCGTGTTGGTGGGGAATATATTTGCTCAGTCTACTAAGCTAATTGACGGCGGGAAGAGATATGTCAAGGATCGGAAAAAGACCAGTAAACCTCCCGAAAGGGGTGGAAGTTAAGCTCAGCGGGCAGACCTTGAGTGTCAAGGGGCCAAAAGGCAACCTGAGCCGTGAGCTGCACAGCGATATTGACGTCAAGGTGGACGGGCAGACTATGACTTTCGAGCCCAAGGCTGGAAGCGATGATGCTGGTCGGTTTCACGGTCTGACTAGGACGCTCGTGAGTAACATGGTGGTCGGTGTGACCGATGGCTTTAGCCGGCGATTGAAGTTGGTTGGAGTCGGTTATAGAGCCGCTGCTCAGGGTAAAGGCGTGACTCTCAGTTTAGGCTTCAGTCATCCGGTAGTTTACGATGCACCAGAGGGCATCGAGCTAAAGGTTGAAGCGCAAACGGTAATCGTCGTTAGCGGTGCCGATAAAGAGATGGTCGGCCAGGTAGCCGCTAAGATTCGCGGATTTAGACCGCCAGAGCCCTATCATGGCAAAGGCGTCCGCTACGAAGACGAGCATATTGCGACCAAAGTAGGTAAGGCTGCCGGTAAAAAATAATCGGTGATTCAGAAAGACGAGATATAGCCATGGCTAAGACATCTGAAAAAGCAGTGCTGCGTGAGCGGCGTAAGAAAAGGATCCGCGGCAAAATTGGCGGCGGTACAGGAGAGCGTCCTAGGTTGTCGGTATTTCGATCCGACCGTCACGTGTATGCTCAGGTAATTGACGACTTGCAGGGTGTGACTTTGGCGAGCGTGAGTTCGTTTGAGAAGGGTCAGCATCGCAGAGCGAATATTGAAGTGTGCCAGGAGCTTGGTAAAAAGTTGGCGGAGCGCTGCAAAGCTAAGAGCATTGGCTCGGTAGTCTTCGATAAAAACGGCTTTTGCTACCACGGGCGCGTGAAAGCGTTAGCTGACGGCGCGCGTGAGGGCGGACTTCAGTTCTAAATTTTACAGCGATTCACTTTAGTGAGGATATCAGGTGGCAAGGGAACAAAAAACAGAAGGCGAACCGTTACAGGATCGAGTCGTCCATATAGCTCGGGTAGCAAAAGTTGTAAAAGGCGGCCGACGCTTCAGCTTTAGCGCTCTTGTAGTTGTTGGAGACGGCAAGGATCGGGTGGGCTTCGGCCTAGGTAAAGCTGGCGAGGTTCCTGATGCCATTCGCAAGGCGTCTGATCAAGCCAAGAAGAATATGATCAGGATTCCCACTTTTGATGGCACCATTCCCTATGAAGTAGAAGGTTGCTATGGATCTTGCAAGGTGCTGATGCACCCTGCTCAAAAAGGTAAGGGAATCATTGCTGGCGGTGCCGTTCGGATCATCACTGAGATGGCTGGGATCAGGGATATCGTGTGTAAGGTTCATGGCACAAAGAATTCCGGCAGCGTGGTTAGGGCTACTATCGATGGTCTGAAGCAGTTGATGACTATTGAAGAGTATGCAAGCCGTAAGGGCGTCGACCCAGCGCACGCGCAGCAGAAGCGTTCTGAATTTGATGGTAAGAAAAAGGCCAAGTCCCTTCGGGACTCTAAGGCGAAAGCGTAAGGAGAGTGTCCGTGGGACAGATCGTCGTGCGTCAAGAGCGCAGCTTGATCAGTGAGCCGGAGAAGATCCGCAAGATTGTTATTGCGTTAGGGCTAGGCCGTATAGGCAAGTCGGTGACGCACAAGGATAACAATTGTATTCGCGGGATGGTTAACAAGGTAAAGCATTTAGTAAGCTACGAGCTGAAGGTCTGAGGATATAGATATGTCGACGACAGAAAAAGGCGAGTTGAAATCGCTAGGTAATTTGAGTCCTGCGCCAGGATCGCATAGGACGCGGAAGCGTCTAGGGCGTGGTATAGGTTCTGGCCTAGGTAAGACTGCCGGTAAGGGCCACAAGGGTCAGCGGGCTCGTAAAAGCGGCAACGTTCGCCCGGGCTTCGAAGGCGGCCAGATGAAGCTATATATGCGACTTCCGAAGCGCGGCTTCAGCAATTCTCTAAGGGTTGAATACAACGTAGTCAACTTGGATGCGCTCAATGTGTTCGCTGACGGTAGCCAGGTTGATGTGAAGGCCCTGGATGACGCAGGTCTGATACGTCGTGTGCAATGGCCAGTTAAACTATTGGGCCGTGGTCAGTTGAGTAAAAAACTGGTTGTCCTAGTGGACAGGGCTAGTGCCTCAGCGCAAGCAGCTGTTGAAAAAGCCGGCGGAACCCTTAAGCTAACGGGACAAGTTCTGTAACCAGAGGGTCAAGGCGCAAGGGAGAGTGGCGTGGGTCAACGGATTGCGAAACTGCCAGAAGGTACGTTAAACCACTTACAGAAAAAGATTCTGTTCACGCTTGGTTTCCTGGCGCTGTACAGAATTGGGGTTCATATCCCAATTCCTGGCGTGGATACTGCTGCGCTGGCGGATTTCTTTAAGGGCCAGGGTGCCAATCTTTTTGGCATGTTCAACATGTTTTCCGGCGGAGCGCTTCAGCGTTTCAGCGTGTGCGCTCTGGGCGTGATGCCCTACATCTCCGCTTCGATCATCGCTCAGTTGTTGACTGTGGTTGTGCCTCACTTGGAGCAGTTGTCCAAGGAAGGGGATGCTGGGCGGAAAAAGATTACTCAGTATACTCGATACGGCGCTGTAATCTTGGCGATTGTGCAAGGTTTCATGATCGCGAACACCCTTGAGGGCTCTGCCTTCGGTGGTCGTAGCATGGTATTGAGCCCGGGTTTGAGTTGGAAGCTCATCACAGTGTTGTCGTTGGCTGCCGGTACTGCATTTATAATGTGGCTCGGAGAGCAAATTACCGAGCGTGGTGTTGGTAACGGGATGTCACTCATTATCTTCGCTGGTATAGTGGCGACGATCCCGAGTGTCATAACCAATACTTACAAGCAATATTCTACGGCAGAATTGGACGCTGCTCGAGTACTTCTCATTTTAGGCGTCTGCCTGGCCGTAACAGCGGGAGTAGTATTCATAGAGCAGGGTGCGAGGCAGATTCCAATTCAATATGCGAAAAGGCAGGTTGGTCGGAAGGTTTACGGCGGCCAGAGCTCGCATCTACCGGTGAGAGTTAACAGTGCCGGCGTTATTCCACCAATCTTCGCCAGTTCACTTCTGCAGTTTCCGGTGACTATTCAGGGCCTCTGGCCGGACACACCTATCGGCAGTGTGTTCGGGTTGCTGTTTCATCCGGGCGGTTGGTTCTATAACCTGGTTTATGTGCTAATGATTGTGTTTTTCGCGTTTTTCTACACATCGATCACGTTTAAGGCGGACGATATCGCTGAAAACTTGAAGAAACACGGTGGGTTTATTCCGGGGATTCGTCCTGGTGCCAGGACGTCCGAGTTTCTCGACAGGGTTGTTAGCAGGCTTACACTCACAGGTGGGATTTATCTGGCTGGGCTCTGTGTTTTGCCGGCGATTCTTACCAGTCAGTTCAACGTTCAGTTTTACTTCGGCGGTACCAGTCTACTGATCGTAGTAGGTGTTGCTCTCGAGACATTCCGGCAGATCGATGCTCATCGACAATCGCTCCGCTATGACGCGTTTCTGAAGGGTACAGCGGTTCGTTCCCGCAGCGGGGGGACTCGCTAATGATCGTGGTGTTGACAGGTGCACCGGGTGCAGGCAAGGGGACCCAGGCGGAGCTGTTAGCTAAGCGTGGCGGCTTTAAGAAGCTGTCGACGGGAGACGCTCTAAGGAAGCACGTCAAGGCTGGAACTAGTATTGGTAAGCTTGCCGGGGCCGTAATGGAGCGAGGTGAGTTGGTTTCGGACGAATTACTCTTTGGGATTCTGCGAGTAGAGTTGGCTCTATTAGCCGATGGCGAGCTGATTCTGTTGGATGGTTACCCAAGAAATATTTCTCAGGCAGAGGCACTGGATTCGCTTAAGTCTACGCATCCTGTCAAGGCCGCGATTTTGTTGGATGTCCCTAGGGAAGAGCTGGTGGCTCGACTCAGCGGGCGCCGAGTGTGTGGCGGATGTGGGGCGACATATCATGTGAAAGAGCAACCATCGAAGGTTGCAGGCATTTGCGATAAATGCGGCGGGGATTTGAGTCAGAGACCTGACGACAGTCCTTCGAGCGTTAACGTAAGGCTAGATATTTACGAGAAGGCTACTCGGCCGGTACTCGAGTATTACCGGAAACAGGGTGTTTTTCGTGAAGTTGTTGGTGTTGGGGACCCCGACTCAATCTATGGTGTGCTTAGGGATACTATCAGTGGGTTTTAAAATAGTGCTGGCGGCAAAGGCAGTGCTTGCTCCCAAGAGATTGTTAGGGTATTATTCCGCGGAAATTTGCATGTGCTGGTGAAGGCAGTTGGTCGGTCAGTGCGATAAGCAAATTCTATAACGAAAAATGATGACAGGGTAGCATGGCAAAAGAAGATGTGATCGAAGTCGAAGGTACGGTGAAAGAGCCGCTGCCTAATGCCATGTTCAAGGTTCAGTTAGAGAATGGGCACGAGGTTCTTGCCCATATTAGTGGGAAGATGAGAATGCATTTCATCAGGATACTGCCTGGTGACAAAGTTAAGCTGGAGATTTCGCCATACGATCTGACCCGTGGTCGGATTGTTTATCGATCTAAATAGTAGGTTAAGAGGTTAGGTATGAAAGTTCGCGCAAGCGTCAAACCGATTTGTGATAAATGCAAGGTGATCCGTCGCTCTGGCGTCGTCCGTATCATCTGCGAAGTAAAAAAGCACAAGCAACGTCAGGGCTGAGCCGCGCCTGACTGACTGAGGAGTGTTGAGAATGGCACGTATTGCAGGGGTCGACCTACCCAATCATAAGCGCATTGATGTAGCGCTGCAGAGTATTTATGGGGTCGGTCGTCACGTGAGCAAGCAGATTGTTGATGCCGCTGGTCTGGATCCGAAAATGAAGGCTGGTGATTTAGATCCGAGTCAGGTCAACGAGATACGGAAGGCCTTGGATGTTTATACGGTTGAGGGCGATCTTCGTCGTGAGATTGCACTGAACATTAAGCGGCTCGTAGATTTGGGCTGCTACCGTGGCATTAGGCATCGTCGCGGGTTGCCCGTGCGGGGCCAGCGTTCTAAGACCAACGCTCGCACGCGTAAGGGTCCTAGAAAAACTGTCGCCGGTAAGAAGAAGGCGCCAACCTCTAAGTAACCTCAGTAACTCGATAGAGGTACTGTAATCGATAAGGACAGTGGCCGATGAAGCCAGCCGTGAAAAAGAAAAAAGTTAAGCGTAACGTCCCAATGGGTGTGGCCCATGTGAAGGCTACGTTCAATAACACTATCATTACCTTTACTGACGTGAATGGTGATGTGGTGTCCTGGTCAACCTCGGGCGCAAAAGGCTTTAAGGGATCCAGGAAAAGTACGCCTTTTGCTGCACAGGTTGCTGCTGAAGAGGCGGCTAGGCGCGCTATGGATTGCGGCATGAGATCGGTGGCAGTTCTGGTGAACGGGCCCGGTGCTGGGCGCGAGAGCGCTGTTAGGGCGATTTCGGCAGTTGGTATGAAAGTGACTCTTCTGAAGGATGTGACACCGATACCACACAATGGGTGTCGTCCTCCGAAGCGTCGTCGTGTTTGATAGTTTTTCTCGATAATTAGAATTTGTCCGCTTGTGGAGGATTGGCTTTGGCCAGGTATACAGGTCCAGTTTGCAGGTTTTGCCGTCGTGAAGGCACGAAATTGTTTCTAAAAGGCGAGCGGTGCATGACCGACAAATGCGCTTTCGAGCGTAAAGGTTACGCCCCTGGTCAGCACGGGCAGAGACGCGCGAAGGTGTCTGAGTACGGATCTCAGCTGCGGGAAAAGCAGAAGGTTAAGCGCGTCTATGGCGTGCTTGAGCGTCAGTTCCGTCTGACTTTCAAGAGGTCCGTAGCTGAGCGTGGCGTGACTAGCGACATTTTCTTCCGCAATCTGGAGTTGCGGTTAGATAACGTTGTCTATCGCATGGGCTTTGCTCGCAGCCGTAATGAAGGGCGTCAGGTTGTTCGGCATAACCACGTTCTGATCAATGGGAAGCGTTGCAACATCCCTAGTGCACGTCTCAAGATTGGCGACGTAGTGGCGCTTGCCGAGAAAAGTAGCAAGAAGACTCAGTTCCAATTGGCTGGGGAGCTTTTTGCTCGTAGACTCGGCTTGCAGTGGTTCCAGGTTGATCATGCCAAGGGTACTGGTAAGATCGTGTCGAATCCGACGCGTGATGATATCCAGCTTCCCGTCAAGGAACGGCTGATCGTCGAGCTTTACTCCAAGTAAGGTAGATGGTCGAGCGAGGTCTGGAATTCGTACTTGCGTCTTAACAGGGATGGTTTTTCTATGCATCGTAACTGGCAAGATTTGATTCGTCCGAAAAATCTCGAAGCTGACGTGCTTCAGGAAACCTATGGAAAATTCGTAGCTAAGCCTCTTGAGCGGGGCTACGGCCTTACTCTCGGCAACAGTCTGCGCCGGGTATTGCTTTCGAGTATAAACGGCGCTGCGATCGTCGCGGTTCGTATCCAGGGCGTGGACCATGAGTTTTCTACGGTGCCTGGTGTGAAAGAAGACGTTACTGATATGATTTTGAACCTCAAGCAGGTTAGCCTGAGGTATCTTGGCGAGTCAGACGCAACTTTGAAGGTTAGTGCCGTAGGGCCGGGCGTCGTCAAGGCTGGTGACATCCAGACAGACGGTGAGGTGGAGGTCCTTAATCCAGATCAAGTGATTGCTACGATCGACAACGAAGGTCGGTTAGAGATGGAAATGATAGTTCGGCACGGACGTGGGTACGTCTCCGCCGATACAAATCGCACTGAGGATCTTGCGACAGGCTTCATCGCTATCGATTCGATCTTTGCGCCGGTCCGCCGTGTTGCTTATAACGTGTCCAACGCTCGCGTGGGTCAGATGACCGACTATGATAAGTTGAGTTTGGAGGTTTGGACTAACGGTGCAGTGAGGCCGGATGATGCAGTGGCCTATGCCGCTAAGATTTTGAAAGAGCAGCTCACGATTTTCGTGAACTTCGACGAGGCTGAGGAAGAAGAAGTCAAAGCGTTTGACGATGGATCTGGTAAGGCTAGCCTCAACGAGAATCTGTTCAAGACAGTTGATTCTCTGGAGCTTAGCGTGAGGGCGGCAAACTGCCTGGAAAACGCAAATATTAAGTATATCGGTGAGTTGGTGACTAAGTCTGAGTCAGAGATGCTGAAGACAAAGAATTTTGGCCGTAAATCGCTTAACGAAATCAAAGATATTTTGAGCGAAATGGGTTTGTCTTTGGGTATGAAGATCGATGGTTTTGACCCAAGCACTCTACGTAAACAAGAAGATGAGCCGAAGCAATAAGAGGCAGATGAAATGCGTCACCTTAATGGATATCGTAAATTAGGTCGGGATTCGTCCCATCGTAGGGCTATGCTCCGAAATATGGCTACGTCTTTGGTGTTGCATGAGCGCATCGAGACGACGGTGCCGAAGGCGAAAGAGCTACGCGGGATAGTCGACAGGATGATTACCCTCGGTAAAAGAGGGGATCTTCATGCTCGGAGGATGGCTGCAAGCTATCTATTCGATGACGAGGCAGTTAGCAAGGTGTTCGGCGATCTGGCCGACCGCTTTCGTACTCGTCCAGGTGGATATACCCGGATCTTGAAGAAGGGTTTCCGCTTCGGTGACGGGGCCGATATAGCTCTCCTAGAGCTAGTTGATTACCAGTCGAAGGGAGTCAGCGGAGGCGAGCTAAATAAGGCTACGGGTAAGAGTGACAAGCCAAAAGCTAAGAAGGCCGCAAAGCCATCCGTTTGACCGGTTTGCCCCGTTAGATTAAGCAATTGACCCAGCGTAGAGCTGGGTTTTTTTGTGTCTCGATTTATGAGCGGCGCTAGGGATATGATATGCTTGTGGTATTGCCAGACAGGGAGCGATAGCCATGGTTAGATTCCTTTCCTGCATAGGACTATTGTTTTGTCTTTCGGGCTGTTTTGGTGGCGGGAATCTTTGCCGAGATTTTGATAGTTGGATATTCGCGAAGTACGGAAAGACTATTTTTGCAAGTCCTGAGGAGCTTACGCTGCGAGGCGTGCACCTAGGAACTGGCGAGGTTACAGCTAGTGACGTAGTCATGGAGGGGCGGATAACAGATTTAAGTGAGCATGGGACATATTTTGTGTTGTTCGATGATGCAGGTCGGTTACTGGTAGTGTTGTCAGAGATTGGTACGGATGTTCCTATTAGCGCGTTCGAGCAGTCTGGATCAGTCCGGGTGCTTGGCTCCATAGAAAGTGGAAAAAAGGGTCTTCCCCTCCTGCGTGCGCGTGCAGTTAGGTTTCTGCCAGATCGGACTGAAAGGGCTAGAAGCGGAAAAGAGGCATGACACTTTTTTTTTATATCATTCGAGATTATTTGAAATATGTGTTCGGCACGATTTTGCTGACAGTTTTTCTGTTTGTGCTGTTTGATTTGATTCATAAGTCTTCGAAGGATTTTGCGGAGTATAATCCTTCTGGGATAATGATATTTAGGTTCTATCTATACCAGGTTCCGGCTCAAGTAGTTCAGGCTCTGCCAATAGCGGCTTTACTGTCATCCGTCATCACCATGATCTTTTTGAGTCGGACCAACGAGATCACGGCCATGCGGGCAGCTGGTATGAGCGCCTGGCAGATTGGTAGGGGGCTGGCCTACGGCGGGCTCGGATTGAGTGTGATCGCTCTAGTAGTGGGTGAGCTTTGGTTGCCTCGACTGGCGCAGCGGGTGCACTATATCCAGGAAGTGGAAATGCGGGGCATTCGGGATGATCAGATTGCCTCAACTGTTAAGTGGTTTAGACATGGCCAGAGTTTGTTGAACTTCCAGGAATTTGAGCCCATCGGTCAGGTTTTAAGTAATGTAGAAATTGTTGAATTGCGGTCAAATTTTCGGCCTATTCGCACCCTCCGGGCCAGGACTGCTGCTTATCTTCCGGAGCAGAATATATGGCGTTTAAAAGGGATAAATGCTGTTCATTTTAAACGGGATGGAACACTAGATAGAGTAGATTATACGGAGAGCCTGAAGCTGGCGCTGCCGATTGAGCCCGCAAAGTTGAAGAAGGAAAGACGTAAACCTAATGAATTAAGTATTTTCGAATTGAGCGAGTTGGTGGAGAGGGGCGAGCAGTCCGGTGCTGACACGATGCCCTATCGTGTAGACCTGCAGGGAAAGATTGCCTACCCATTCGCAGCCTTTGTTGTGAGCCTTATCGGACTCAAGTTTGGTTACAAATCGGAGCGTAGTACGGAAACGGCGAGGGGCGTATTGGTCGCCTTCTTCATTGGAATTAGCTACTGGTTTGTGATGAGCGCTTCACGTGCTCTGGGGCTGCAAGGAGCGCTCCACCCCTTTCTTGCAGCGTGGATGCCTAATTTTATTGTGTCGGCAATTATTGGGATTGATGCTTGGATGGGTCAAAAGCTCTGAGTTGACCTCTAGGATTAGTCGCAATATGCTTTGGTACTAGTTTGACTATCTGTGGCGCTCAAACATCTGTGGAGGTTTAGGCAATGGTTTTGAGATTAGGAATACTGCTGTCGTTGATGCTGACGTGGTCTTGCTCCGAAGATGAGCATACAGCGAAGGAACCAGTGGCAGTTGAGCAGAAGGCTCCTGATGCTCCCGGTGCTGATGCTGGTGAAGGTGTCTCCAAGCCTTCAGGCGTGGGCGCCGCTGATACTGTCACTGCGGAAAAAAGCGAACCAGCGGTGAACGCCGCAAAGGAAGCTGTGCCCGCAACGGTAGCTGCTTTTGTCGTAAAATCGACACAACTTAATGTCCGCAAGGGCCCTAGCACAGAAGAACCAGTCGTGCGCAAGTTGAGCGCTGGTGACAAGGTGGAGGCACTTAGCTGCGAGAAGAGCTGGTGCAAAATTGCTGAGAGTGAGTTCGTTTCAGAGAAGTTCCTGAAGAAAGTTAAGTAAGTCCTGGGTTTTGGGTAACCCCTTTGAATTAAAGATAAAGTCAAAGGGGTTCTCAAGGCTTTGTTCGTTCTGCCGATGTTGTTCATGTGCGTGGAGGAAGCGCCGTGAATGAATCTAAATCTGCCAATATTTCGTCTAACTTCGACTTTTTCTCCGTTGATAGATTAATCGATAATTCGGTCACCGATTTCGATCTTTTTATTAATCTTCGCGACCACTTCATACTTTATAGCGGTAGTGGCTACAAATGGAGTCGGGAAGAGCTCACTCATCTGTTTCATGCAGGCCATACCTCTTTGTTTGTTCGCAAACAGGACATGTCCAAGACCATGATGTACGAGGCAATTGCAAAGTTGCCTACGGTGCGTCAGGATTTGTCACCCTCTGAACGTATTCGTGCAATCGAAGATCTTGGGGCAAAATTTACTCAATGCCTCTTCGAGGGTGAAATTACCGAAGCTTGCACAGATAAAGCAAAGTTAATTGCGCAAGAACTTACTGATTGTATCCTCGAAGACCGGAGTTGCGTATTAAATCTGGGAGATCTGGCCGGGCATGACTTTTACACTTTTTACCATAGCATTAGGGTGTCGGCTTACTCAGTAGCAGTGGCTGTATCTCTGGGATTGAGCGATGTTCAGCTGCTGCGAGAGATTGCGCTTGGCGGAATATTACACGACGTTGGTAAGCGTGATGTTCCGGTCGCGCTACTCAATAAATCTGGACCACTTAGTGAGCCTGAATGGAGTATAGTTCGGTCTCATCCGAGGGTTGGTCACGCTAATATTGCCCAAAGTATCTTATCCCACATTCCCCGTGAAATAGTTCTACATCACCACGAGCGCCGCAGCGGGCTTGGTTATCCAGATGGACTGGATCATAGAAGTCTTTTGACTGAAGTTCAGATTGTGACTTTAGCCGATATCTTTGATGCATTGACATCAGCCCGCTCGTACCAAAAGCGGAGAACCCGCTTCGAGGCGCTAGATTTTATCAAACACAAACTGCTTAAAGACGATATCTGCCCAAACGCTTTCCGGGCCTTAGTTTCCTGCCTGACGGCCTAGAGTGATCTTGACCTGGCTGCATATCGTCATTGCATACCTTGCCTTGGTTGGGGATGATGGGGAAAAGTGCAGACCAATAGGTTTTGGAGAATCTGAAAAGGCGTGCCTAGAGTGGGACGATCCCGACTACAGATGATGTGGCAGTGTTGCATATTGGCGCTGGTTCAAATGCTCTTCTCAGTTAGTCTTGAGGCTGGGCCCTTGATGCTGGGAAGTTGCGAGCCTACTGAAGACCCTCTCTCCGCCAAGGGCCAGCAAGAGCTTGGTGCGGCGGCATGTTTGCGGGGGGCATTGGGCGTTGAATCGACGGCTTTTGCTGAAGCCCCTGGTGAGGCGAATTGGATTTCTTACGGCAGTGCTTATGGTGGAGCCTTTCTTCGCTCATGGCTTTCGATACATTTATTAAGTCGTTGGCGTGATATCCGTTCGCTTAATCGAAAGCTGGAATATTCAAGGGCCCATTTTACCGACTTTGCAGTCCTGCAGATTGGCAATCCGGCTATTGATAGATATCGTGTAACTGCTGGACGAATGCGCCTTCCGTTTGGGATCGATACTTCTCAGGCCCCGCAATATTACCAAGATAAAGAAAACAGGCGGTTTTGGCGTTCGCCCACCGACGGAGGCTATTTAACCTTTGATGACCTAAGGCGTCTGAGGTTTGATGCTGGCATAGCTGTCTCTGAAATTAGCCGCCTTGATCCCAAATTGCGACAGCCACATCCGGATGCTGTTGAAAAGGCCTTTAGCGTAAGAGCTGCGCTGGACGTGTCCGCACTAGAAGGCACTCGTATTGTGGCTTCCGTATATGGGGCTGAAATGGGAGAGCGACGCTACGGATTAGGACTGATCAATACCAATCAGAAGGGCGACTATACCGCATTTGAGTTTGCGCGTAGCCAGATTTTCTCGAGCGGCCAATTGCGACCTTTTGAGCAATTATTACGACTTGCCTACACTAGTGCTTGGCAGAGAAATGCTCGTTGGGTGATGCAATTCGACGATGAGCGTTTACGCTTCCGTCGAATCATCTTTGATTACGAGAGAGTAATATTACCGCATCTAAATTCAAAACTAGCGATTAGTTATCTGCGTGCGACCGATGGTAGCCGAGTTTCGCGCTGGGCCTTCACCTGTGGAGTGGAGACTAATCTGTGAGCCGATCTTTGTACCTTTTTCATATAATGCACTTCGCAATAGTTTTTATTTTCCTACAAATTGGCCGCGTAGCTACTGCGTTGGCTTCATCAAATGAAAAAACCTTAGAAGCCGAATCGGTAGTCAAGATTGAATTCTCTAACCCTGAGGAAGATAGGGGGACTAAAGAAAAGGATAGAGAAGGTGAAGGCTTTTATGCGCCCCCGATAGAATTTCTGTTCCGTAATCCAGCGATACAGGCCAATTTAAGCGCGGGCGTCGATGCAATAAATAGCTCTGTCGACACGCTGATGGACTCAATTTTTTATAGCATCATGAACAATGATACTAATTTTCATTATAATGATTTTATTTGGTATAACCTAAATTTTAGGCGCCGTTTGTTCAGCACGCCGTCGGGCTATTATGTGGTGGTCGATAGATTCCAGACTGGACCTATTTATAATCGAGTCATCTGGAACTACCAAAATATACCTCTTACATTTGGCGTGAATTCTGCTGTCGAAGCGATGCAGATTTATATCCGTACGGATGGAATGCGAATTGCACAAGATCAAGAATTAAGTACGCCTCGGCGATTACTGAACAATTGGCTTGGGTTAGTGCCGGCTCTTGCTGGAATTCTGCCTCCTTCATTCAATCAAAATCAGCTTTATGATCCACTTACTGAGATTGAAACACCGTTCGTCATACCTTTAAGTGTCGATAAATTTTATTCAATGCCCATCGGCTCGATCAGGAGTTACGCATTAAACGGAGGTATCCGGTTATCCCCGGACCTAGGTGGTTTAGTTGATCCTGCGACACTTGAGCTGCTCGCCAGAATAGGTGGGATACAAGAACGCATACCTTATGCGATTTTTAAACGAGGGGAACACAGAATAAATGTGCTGCGGCACGGCGATCATACTGCGTGGGTGGGAGTAAGTGACTTAGACAGAATGGGTCAAGCTATTCAGCCTTTCATAGGTCAAAGATATTTCATATTGCATGGCGCATTGGCGGCAGAGGCTTGGAATCACATGTGGATGTGGTCCGGTGTGCCGCTAAGTGTTTTGCCTTTGAATATTGATATGGAGCAGAGCCTAGTTAAGACTTTCGATCAGGTTTATGAATATGACTTACGAAATCCTGCGGCTCAAGCGGCCTATGAAGCGGCTGTCACTGGAGACTTTTTGCCGTCTCGCCAGCGATTTCTCGATGCTAAAGAAAAGAGCCTGGATACCGGAGTTATCTTTCATTTCTCCAGAAAACAAGATCGATATGAAACCGTTGGAACAAATGGACCAAACGTCGCTGTGTTTAAGAAGCAGCGGGAACGGGTCCTTAATAGTAGTGAAATAGAGATCACTGACTCTGACGGAAAATTTCACATGCTTGAGTCTGCGCTAAATGTAAACGATAAAAAATGGAATATTCTCGTTGGCGACGATGAAACTAGGTCTCAACAAGTTGTCACGATGAAAGTTCGGCGAGTGATAAATAAAGAGGCGAAAAACCAAACTGAGGACTTTACTTATGCCTTTGAGCCTGGCCCAGATCCTTATCGACTGACTATGACTCTTAGCATCCAAGATAAATATGTCGATACAGACAACTATAATGATTACGTGGAAGTGTTGCGTTATGTCACAGCCCTGCCGTTAGCGGGTCTGCCGCATTTTTCGCGCTTAGATGCTGGTCGAGAGGCGGACTGGCGTCGGCGGAGTTATTTTGTTGCGCCATCTAATCAAATAAACATTGGCCATGTTCCCCCAACTTACCTTGGTCGATTTGGCGCAGAGATTGCTATCAGTTTGCCAGCCTCTCAGATCGATAGGATTACTTCAGCATCTGATGATGCTAAGTGGGAGGGCTTTGCTAGCGCCTTTGAGATAAATGCCAGCGAGTGGAGTAGTGCTGCGGCGCGAAGAAGCTTTAAATTTCAATCGCAGTGGTATAAGGCTTTTTTCGCCTATCCACTCAGATTGATAAATCTAAGGTTTGCAGAGATTGATGCTGTAGTTGAAGCTACAAATGCTATTGCGGCATTGAACCGTCTCAGGGCTGTTAAAGAACCTTTGGCTAAACTGGAGCAGTTCCGCTCTCTTTTTGATACTGACCACCCTCTGCAAATCGGTCGGGCGATACTTAACTTGGCTGAGCTTGCGAAGGTTCCTCGTAAGGTGACGCTGTCGGCGCAACCGCAGGGAACCGCGAGCGCGGCTATTAAGGCGACCTACGGCATGATTAACGGCAAGACTTATAGAGGTGGGCCTGTATTTCCTGGGTTAGATCGTTATGCGAAAGCCAGGGCTGCACTGGCAAAATTTTACTTAAATCAGCCTCGTGAGTCGGCGGATAGGCCGCGTATTCAGAAAATCCAAGTTACGTCGCGTAAAATTCCAGATTCCGTGCGAACAATTGACCATCTGTCTGAAGCCGGAAGCCTAACGAAGTCTTTCGACCGAAAATCAAAGCACGCATTCATTACGTTTAGGGTCGACCGATTGAGTATAGATGGTCCAATTAAGGTATTTGTTCGCATAGATGAAGCAGGTAAGCTTCAATTGGGTAAATTGACACTGGTCGAAAAAGTAATTGAGTTACCGCCGATCGAAAGCCTGAGCATCAATAGAGACTTTAATAGTTTCGAATTTTACCTCACGGGGCCACTTAGTCCTTTGTCGAATGAGAAATTTGACGAGGCCGTAAATGACGGTGACGATCTTTCAGTCACGATGGCTGTTTCTAAAGACGGTGCCATTTGGAGTGATGAGGGCACCTTCAGCTTTGCCCTAAAGGGGGGGCGGTTGTACCCAGTGCAGTAGCGACCTCGGCCTGGTGCCCGCATCCACCTAATATTAATGGGAAAAAATCAAGTTGACATCGGGCTTATGTTTAAAGCAAGATCACGCCATCGGTCGCATAATGGTGGGTGTGGCGAAGTGGTTAACGCATCGGATTGTGATTCCGACATTCGTGGGTTCAAACCCCATCACTCACCCCATTTTCTGTCTTCTAGTTCTTTCAGATCAGACTAAATCAAACAGCTCTACAATATGTGTTTATAACGCTCACTAGGTGAGCCCAGTTTACTGGCTTTGTGACATGCGCGTTACAGCCTGAATTTAAGCTACGCTCATGTTCTTCGGTTAGTGCGTGGGCAGTTAGGGCGATAATTGGACCTTTGTAGCCCGACGCGCGCAATGCACTAGTCGCTTGGTGTCCATCAGTGCCTGGCATTTGCATGTCCATCAGGATTACGTCCCACTGCTTAGACTGACCCATTCGGATCCCCTCGTCTCCTGATGCGGCACATTCCACAACTGCACCATAGCGCATTAGCATTCGGCTAATTAGAGCTCTATTGTCCTGAGAGTCTTCGACTAAGAGAAGTTGGCGGCCAGCTAGGTCTAGGGGTTTAGGGCGTTTTGTCTCGGGAGCCGTTGCAATTTGCCTTGCCGCACCCAAAGAATCGTACCACTCGCAATCTCGGTCTAGTCCTACTGTGACTATGACTTCAAACACACTGCCTTTATCTTTGGAGCTGGAAAGTAAGCGAACGCGTCCACCAAGGGCTTGGGTTAGAATTCGTGAAAGTGTCAAGCCCAGGCCAGTTCCGCCATGACGGCGGGAATATGACGAGTCGGCCTGAACGAAAGGCTCAAAGATAGCAGGTTGTTCCATAGGCTCGATGCCGCCGCCAGTGTCCGTGACTGTGAGGGAAAGAGTGCCCTTGCTCGAGTCCTGTTCCTTAGGGCTTATAGTTAAAGCTACGTTGACTTGGCCGGTCTCGGTGAATTTGATGGCGTTACCCACGATATTAAAAAGGATCTGACGGATGCGAACGGGGTCGACGAAAACTTTCACGGGGAATTTACCCGCGCCCGTGATCAGTAGTTCAAGGCATTTGTGGCGGGCTCGCTGACTGAGGACCTCAATGCCACCGACAATTAGCTCATCGATCGTCAGCCACTCAGGTAAAATCTTGAGATGGCCGGCCTCGATTTTTGAAAGGTCGAGGATATCGTCGACGAGTTGCGACAGTTGCTTACCATTGCGTAAAATGGCGTCAATACTCTTACTGTGTTCGTCTCCTGCCGACTGCTCGGCTTCGATCAGCTCGGCATAACCAATAATAGCAGCAAGAGGTGTGCGAATCTCGTGGCTCATATTTGCTAGAAATGCCGATTTAGCAAGGTTTGCAGCATGTGCGTGTTCCATGGCAATTTGTAGTCTGCTTTCGGCATCTTTGCGTTCTTGTACCTCCCGATTTAAATCAAGAAAACGTTGCCTCAGACTGTCCGCCATCGATTTGAAGTTGTCGACTAAATCAGAGATTTCTGCGAATCGTGTGCGGGGCCATGTCAGCATTAACGATGCAAGTGGTTGGCGCGTAATATACCGGGTTGATGATGCCAAATGTTCGATGGGACTACTGACCCAGACTACCGCGAGAAAGCTTAAAGTCATTCCCGCGAGAGTTAGCGCCAGCATTTGGGCGAAGCCTTCTATGTAGAAGGATTCAGCATCTGACATGTAGCGTCCGAGAGGTGCCTCCACGCGGACTGTCCAACCTAGTGCCGGGATCGGTATCATGCTGCCAAGAACCATGTTCTGCGATGCTTCGTATGCGGCGCTATGATTGGCCGGCATCAATTTTCGGTAAGTATTCGCGGAAAGCATTTCAACATGATTCCCATAATAACTGTCGATATGGGTTAGCGGGGAAATACCCTTTACATTTGAGGCAACTACGTTGCCCTTTGTATCACTTACAGTGAATTCAAAGGAGGGGTCTGAAATAAGTATTCTCAAAGTATTTGTGAGTTCTCTGGCGTCGACTCTTGCAAGGGCATAGCCGTTGAGCTGATCAGCTGCAGTCAGAATAGGAACCACAAAACCCACGATGGGGAAATTGATTCCGCTGCGTCCTTGAAAAATGTCTGTTACTAAAGGGGCTCGACTCAGTGTTACGTCCCGAAAATAATCTCGGTCTGAAAAATTTAAACCGATTAAGGACTCGCCGTTTGCGCTTTGCTTTGGGTCAAAAGCTATTGTATTTGCATGTGCATCCGCTACATACATGTCTGCAAATCCTTTGTTCGCAGAGTGAATAACATGAATATTGCGCTGCAACTCTGCTGAGGGAGTTAGCTTTAATTCCTTTGCCACATTTGCCAGGGAAATTACCGCATTAATATTTTGATCGCGCCAAATATTTAGATAGTGACCGATATTCTCGGCTTGGCTTTCTGTGGCAGTAATTAAATTAGCTTGGCTGGTTTTGATTTTGGTGTTGCTCACGGCCATTACGATTGCCAAGGCGGGGATAAACACGAAAGCAACCAGCGTGTTGAAGCATGCCTGTTGCAGCGGTATTCGCGTGTCAGGCTGCTTTAAAAGCGCAAACGCCAATAGAATTCCACTGGCGATCATGGCGTTGAAAATGGAGTTTATGCATTGTTTTAGCCACAGCATAAGCATGGCACTTGGTTGAATAGGGAGGATTAACCCGTAACAAACGGAAAATATTAAAACTCCAGTTATAAGCCAAAAAATTGTGCAGGCTACCAGCACATTGTCCGAAAAGCGCCGATAAGTAACGGCAATGAAAATCGCCTCCGCTACTGAAATCAGGACGAAATACGGATGATGCCAAAGTTGAAACGTGCCCGCCGATGCGCATACGGCTACTACAGCAGCCATTGGCCAGCCAAACCAAGCAGCCGCAATTAGTGAAGCTATACTGCCGAAGGTAAAGTCGACGCCGAAAAGTATCGGGACGTGAATGGCATTGCTAAAGCAACCCACTACCATCAGCGCCACCGCCAAAGTCCGACGGACCTTAGCTTGGTGAGAGGGGCAAGCAACCGATGAATGAAGCAGGCGCTGAACGCTTTGCATAAAATCCTCTGATCTTCTCACGACGTGTCATTACTACTACGATTCTCTGCAGTAGCAACGATGTATTTAATGAACTTCTAGTCCAGTTTTTTAATAATTATTGGAACGGGACTGTCAAATCATTAAATTTTGCGGCTTTATCGGCCGATGAGTCGTCCGGCTCATGATCAAGCAAGCCGTGAAGTCTACTGTCATAAATCGCTGTTTCTTGCTAAGTTAGGGGTAAGGATTTTTAATTTTTAATAACTTTTTTTGTGGGTTTGTGAACTTATGGTCTTTTGCATGCCTATTCGCGGTTTATCGCGATTATTTTGGGTTATTTCGGCCAGCCTCATCGCGGTTACTCGAGCCAGCGCTGCGTCTGTGCCGATTGACGTGGCTGATTTGGATAATCACGGGTCCGCTTGTGAAGATTTTTACCAATATGCCTGCGGTGGCTGGGTCGCCCGGGCTGAGATTCCCCAGGATAGGCCGGAATGGTCCCGGGGGTTTGCCACAATTAATCGAGAAAACGAGGAGTTACTGAAGGGTGCTCTGGAACAGTATGCTACTGCCGGTGATAGTTTAACCGGTGAGAAGCGCCAATTGGGGGCTTTCTATGCTTCTTGTATGGATGAAAGTAATATTGAGAAAGCCTCGCTGGCTGCTTTGCAGCGCCGCTTGGCTGTTGTCGAGGTGATAAAAGACGCTCGTGCATTGGCGGTACAGGTGGCTCGCTCTCACCTAGAGGGCGCTACGCCCCTCTTCAGCTTTGGAAGCGGCCAGGACTCAAAAAACTCCTCGGAGCAAATTGGTGACGCTGACCAAGGCGGTCTGAGTTTACCTGATCGTGACTACTACTTGGATGGCTCCAAAAGGTTTGTCGAAATCCGAACCGCATTTAGTAAACATGTGGAATCGATGTTCACTTTGTTCGGTGAATCAAAAGACCAGGCTAGAGCGGACGCGGCCGTAGTGTTAGCAATCGAGACTGATTTAGCTAGGGTTTCGGCTGACAAAGTCTCCCGGCGCGACCCCAATGCTATGTATAACCGATTGAATCGGCCGGGTTTAGTGGGGCTTGCCCCGACATTCGATTGGGATACCTACTTTGCGACCTTAGGTTATCCAAAGCTTTCTGCGATCAACGTCGACGTGCCGGTATTTTTTACCGGCCTGGACAAGATGCTGCGCAAACTAAGTTTCAATGATTTGCGTACTTATTTAAGGTGGCATCTTATCCATTCATCGGCGTCCGCTTTGGGGCGGTCCTTTGTCCAGGAAGATTTTAACTTTACTGGCAAGGCCCTCACGGGGCAGCCAGAGCTACAGCCCCGCTGGAAGCGTTGCGTAAATAGCACATTACACGCAATGGCTGAGCCGGTCGGCAAAGTATTTGTCGAGAAGAAATTCAGCCCGCAGGCTAAAGTTGAGGCACAAGCCATGATCAATGCCGTGGAATTAGCGATGGCCGATAGGCTCACGGCGCTTGATTGGATGGATAGTGCTACTAGGCAGCAAGCAGCAAATAAACTGAGCCGAGTCGTCAATTCCATTGGCTATCCCGATAAATGGCGAAATTTTTCTGGACTGAAAGTTGATCGCGGCTCTTACTTTTCGAATCGTCAGGTAGCTTCAGTATTCAATAGCCGGTTCTACTTAGATAAAATCGGTAAGCCTGTAGATCGCACTGATTGGTTTATGCCTCCTTCGATGGTGAACGCCTATTATAGTGCGGACAATAATAAAATGGTGTTCCCAGCCGGTATACTGCAAGCGCCCTTCTATCAAGAGGGGAGACCGGCATCGATTAACTATGGCGGCATCGGAATGGTGATGGGACACGAGCTCACGCACGGCTTTGATGATCAGGGGAGAAAGTTTGACGCCTCTGGCAATCTTCGCGACTGGTGGAGCCCCGTTGTCGGTAAAGAATTTGATCAGCGAGCAGAATGTGTTGTTAATCAGTATTCGAGGTATGTTGCTGTCGATGACGTCCACGTTAATGGCAAGTTGACGCTCGGCGAGAATCTTGCCGATCTGGGCGGCATTAGATTGGCGTATAAAGCGTGGGAAAAAAACCACGCCGATTCGGCCGACGAAGTCGCCGGATTCACTCCTTCGCAGCAATTTTTTATTGGGTACGCACAGACGTGGTGTAATAAGCAAAGGCCTGAGATGGCACGGCTTAGAGCCACTACAGATCCTCATTCCCCGGCACGGTTTCGGGTCAATGGACCGCTTAGCAATTTCGATGAATTTGCCAAAGCGTTCTCTTGTAAGGACGGCGCCCCTATGGCGCCAGCAAATCGCTGCCGCGTTTGGTGATCATGATCTTTTGATTTAATGGTGAAACGGTTTCACCAGATCATCCGCCTGTAAGCATTTAGTGAAACGGTTTCACCTATTCTTCGTCGCGGAGATGTGGTGAAACCGTTTCACATTGCTAGTTTGCAAATTTAGCCTTCCCCAGATACGATCACCAAAACAAATACCTTTTGTTCAACAACTAAGTCGGGGAGGCTTTGCGCAATGAAACGCAAGTGCACCATGATTACTGTAGCCAATCTCAAGGGTGGAGTTGGCAAGACAACTGCAGTGATCAATTTAGCGGCGGCTTTGGGCCAATTGGGGAAAAAGGTTCTCGTCGTGGACCTGGATTTTCAGGGCAACGCTACTACTGGGCTGGGGCAGGCTCGCGGAGAACATGGCAGCAATATTTTTTCTGTCCTTAACGGTAAGAACACCATCGCAGAGGCGATTAATGAGACAGAGGTCAAGAACGTAGATTTAGTCGGCGGCCATCGGGGGCTGCTTGACTATGCAAAATCACGGAATAGCGCTCTGGGTCGTGAGTATTTATTCGAAAATTGGCGTGATGATAAAGCATTGCTGGGTTATGACGTCGTCATTTTCGACACTCACCCAGACATGGACTGCCTAACTTTAAGTGCATTAGTTGCGAGTGATTTTTACCTCGTGCCGCTTTTCGCAGAGTTAGATCCGATCGTAGGGCTAACAGATATGTTTCTACAAATCGAAACAATCAAAAAGCGCTACAACAAAAATCTTTCGCTGCTCGGTGTTTTGGTAACAAAATTTGATAAGTCGGAGGCGACTCACAGGAAGCTAGAGGCCAAGATTCGGTCTGGTGCCAAGCGAGGCAACTACACTGTCTTTAAAAATGTGATCCCTGCTTCTAAGCGATTGTCTTCATCGAAACTCATGGCTCGTCCCGTGGTTACTTTCGAGCCTGCTTCGCAGGTGGCGAAAGATTTTGTCGCCTTAGCTAAAGAGGTGATTCCTAAGCTTAAGCCTAAAACGGCAAGCACTAAGGCGGAAAAAGCGATTAGTTTTGCGGCAGTTGAGGAGCAAGTTCTAGCCGAGGCAAGCGCCGAGGCTGCAGCACAGGAACTCATTTGAGGGGGTGACTATGAGAGCGACAGAACGGACCAAGAAGCCAGTGAAAGCGATTGTAAAACGCCCGAATAAAACCAAGGAACAGGCCAAAAAAGCTGTCCCGCTTAAGGCAGGTAAATCCTTAGCTAAGTCGAAAGCGCTGGCGGCTGTCGACGCGCTTTTACAGCAACCAGAGCCAAGGCGTGCAGGAGCAAGTGCGGCTGGCGCGGTGCGTCCAATGGTGCCGCAAAAATTGGCGGCCTCCGATTTGACGGGCAGCAACTCTCGCTTCGAACGTAGTATTTCTAGAGCTCAAAAGGGTGAAGCAGGCCCCATTTTATTAAAGGATCTAATCTTAGATCCGCATGCCGAGACGACTGCGCGCGAAAGTGGTCGAGTAGCTTTGTATCGCAAGATACTGAGCGATAATCCGCATGCTCAGCCGGGTCGCCCGTTGGTAAACATCGTTGGTAACAGCGATCGAGACCTTAAGTTTCAGCTGCTGTCGCTACACGAGTTGGTGATAGCGGCACTTGAAATGGGGCGAGATCAGGCACAGGTTTTGCTGGTTCGCTTAACAGAGGTAGAAGCAGCAAATTTGCTGGCACAACCAGAGGTGGCAATGCCGGTATCGGAGGAGCTTTCTCCCCTCGCCATTGCACGAATGAATGGTTTCTTGGAGCTACCGATAGCGGACATCATTCGGAGCGAGAATTTAAGGCAAGAGATCCTGATTGATGGTCCGGATTTCCGAAATTTGGTCTCATCAATTGAGACAATTGGATTGCAAAATCCACCTGTGGTTGAGGTCCGTGTAGCGGAGGATGAGAAGGAAACCCACTTCGTCTGTGTCTCCGGTCACCGTCGCCTCTTAGCTCTAGAAACTCTGGGTGAGGCTCGCATAACTTGTGCGCTCAAGACCTTTAAGTCTGAGCGTCACCGAGCCTTGGCTGGACTTGCGGAAAACATCAACCGCGAAGACTTGCACTTCTTAGACAAGGCCGATGGCTATGGCCTGCTGGAACGGCAGGGAATGAGCGTTCATGAGATTGCAGCCTTACTGGATGCCGATCAGCGAACCGTTAGCAAATACCTCCGAGCATCCGGATGGGATGTCGGGGTCAAACGTCGCTTGCGGGAGTTAGGACCAAAGGTGACCACTCGCTTTCTGCTTAATATGCTTGCTGCGGGTGAGCGAACGACGACGGAGCTGCATGCACTAATCGATCGCTTCGTGGCTGCAGCAGAGAAGACTGGGAAAATGAAGCGTGGTGCTCAGGTTAGGCAAAAGCTCGAGGAGTTCTACACTTTGAGTGATGTCTCGCTGGATACCAGGTTAGTTGTTGAGAAGGCGCTGCGCTTTCTGGGCTATCTCAGGTAGGAGCGAGGCGGAATCTTCTGCAGAAAAGTTTAAGTAACGAACTTACCTAGGCCCATCGACAAGGTCCTGTTTTCACTGTCGCGCGGTCAATTTTTGCGAATAGTTATAACTGGTAAGCCGCTTAACTGCCCGGCAGGGCTCTATGAGCCCCGCCCGGGCTTTACTAAGATCAGACCCAGATCAGAAAACTTCGACGAATACTGTAAGGGTCTGACAATGAGCTTAGCGGAATTTATCCGAGTTGACGGCTACAAAATCACCGACACTTTTAAGCACCTTGATCAAGGCTACGTCCTGGTCGCACTGGCGCCGGAAGGTGAAACTGAGACAACCATGCACTGCCATCGTTGTGGCTGCAAACTTGGCAAGGAAGTCACCAAACACCGTTTGCGGTTAAAGTATTTGCCGCTGTTCTCTTACCAAGCTTTCCTTGTGCTTTGGCGGCGCAAGGGACACTGCAGCCGCTGTAAAAAAATTAGGTCCGAACGTCTGGATTTCATATCCACAGCATCTCCCCATTTAACCAAAGCTTATGAGAAGGCGCTTGAGGAGCTCACGGAAATAGCGCCTGTTTCAGGAGTAGCCGAGATTTCAGGTGAGGATAGTTCGACGCTATGGCGCATCGACTTTCGGCGGATGCAGCGACTAGTGCAGCTATATAAGATCCCCGAGGTGACCCATATCTCCGTTGATGAAGTCTATGCCAGAGCCAAAGCTCGAAAGGGCGAAACCAGGAATGATCGATTTTTCACCATCATTACGGATATGAAATCTCGGAAAGTCATCTGGGTCACCGACTCTCGACGTAGAGAAGGACTCGATGCTTTTTATCAAAAAATTGGACCCGAGGCCTGCAGCAAAATCCAAGTGATTGCCCAAGACCAACACGAAGATTATCGCAAGTCGTCACTCGAGCACTGCAAAAATGCGACGATTGTTTATGACAAGTTTCACGTCATCAAATCATTTAACAAGGCACTCGACGAAGCGAGGAAATTCATCATCAAAATATTCGATATTCCAAACCGTCGAGCTAAGAAACTTAAAGGCAAATTCAAGTATGTTTTGACGATGAGGGACAGTAAGAGAACCGAGGCTGAACGCCTCTCGCTGAAAGAAGCGATCGAGGAAAACGAACTATTTCTTAACCTTGAACTGATCAAGGAAGCGCTTACTCAGGTCTTTGACCAACCCAGCGTCAAAGAGGCTGAAGCAACTTTTGACCAACTAGGTAACTGGATCAGAGAGGCCGGCATACCGCCCCTTAAATCCTGGTACGAGCACCTAGCTAGTCGTTGGCAGCATGTCGCCGCGTATTATCTGGCACCCACCACCAGCGCCTTATCAGAAGGCATTAACAACGTCATCAAAATGGTGAAACGGCGCGCCTTCGGTTACCGCAACATGGAGTATTTCAAACTCAAGATCATGCAGGTCTGTGGGTACCTGCGGTCCAAGATTCTGGAGAACCTGGCGTCAGGGACTTAAACTTATTTGCAGAAGAAGGATTTGCAGAAGAAGGGCGAGGCGGGGGGCTTCCGCCCCCGCGAGGCTTTTGAGCCATTCCGTAACTAACTGTAATAAATTACTAATTCTAATTTTTTGGGGTTTTTCTAAAGAAAATTCCGGAAATCCCGATAAGGGGGAAGAATAAAAAATCAAGGTCTGTCGAGGAATCTATGATCTTGCTTCGTCATGGTTGTCACATCTTAGCTATGGCAGGGTTTGTCTGCCTGGGATGCAGTGGCCCTTCCGCAAAAGGTCCCGCTTTACCCACCGTTGGTCCGTCCGAGACTAGCCCAATTTTTACTGCCGAGCAAAATGCTGCACAAACGAAGTTCGTAGACATGAGCAATCTGCGCTCAGAGCAGGTTTACTCTGCATTGAGCATCGGGGATAAAAAATCCGACCCTGCTGTGAACTTGGAACAGAGAATTTACAATGTTGGGCAGTTAGATTTTAAACAGCTTCTCGAAGCAGTTAAGAAAGTCATTTCTAACGATGAACTGCGTATTGATGGGACAATTCAGATCAGTGGCGCGAAGACCCGTTTACTTGCTGCAGAGCAAAAGATTCTAGCCATGGGTTTTAAATACGGCAAGATTGTCGATTTCTGGCGCGCTCAGGGCATCGACCCAAAAGCGATTAATTCTATCGATGTTTACAACGTAGTTGGGAAAGCTTCGGGATACTTTAATGGGCAGAATCGTCAAATAGATCCTCTTATTCAGCAGGCTGAGGCACAAGCGCTGATCGATCAGCTAAACGCGGACAATGCCGTGGGAACGGTTGATAAGAGTGTGAATTATAAGTGCGGTACTGCGGGGCAACCGAAGTGCACCCCTGATGAAATTAAAATGGAATCAGTGGGTGCTAAGGTTGGGAGCTACGAGGAATGTATTAAGCCATCGGGTTTGGACCTGAAGCACAAATGTTCTATAGCCGCCGCAATTGGTGCTGGAGTTCTTTTTGGAAAGCCAGCTTCATCTAGGGTCGGGGCTATCATTGCGGCTGCTGCTTTGATCTGCGCAGCAGAATCGACAGCTCCAACAGCACAATTCTGTTCGCCAGCAAATACGTTTGGTGCCATCAATACTCCCTAAGTGCTATGCTTGGCTCGATCTGGGCCACGAGAGACACTTTGAGGAAGTATATCGATGAGGGCTAAGGACACGGCAAGCGGTTTCGTAATCGGAATCGATCTTGGCACACAAAGCTTAAAAGTCTTGGTTTATGACTTCGTAAATAAATCTGTAGTGACGACCGCGCGAGCTCCGCTTGATCTCATCAGTCGAAGAGATGGAACGCGTGAGCAAGAAGCATCCTGGTGGCTAGCTGCTATGCGCAGTTGCTTCGCTGAGATCGCTGCCGATATTAAGCAAAGGGTTGTGGCCTTAGCAGTTTCCGGTCAGCAACATGGCTTTGTGGCTGTTGGTGACGGTGGCCAAGTTCTGGCTCCAGTTAAGCTCTGGAACGACACTTCGACTGTCGAGGAGTGCGATGCGATTCATGCTGCGCTGGGCGGCGTAGCGCAAGCGATCAGTCTGGCTGGCAATCCGATTCTGCCAGGATATACGGCATCAAAAGTGCTCTGGCTTAAGCGCCATCGCTACTCTGATTATGTTGCACTACGCCAGATTTTACTGCCGCATGACTATATCAATTTTCACCTTACAGGACGTTTCGCTGCTGAGGCTGGAGATGCATCTGGCACAGGTTTTTTTGACATCAAGCGGCGCAATTGGAGCAGAGAAGTACTTAGAGCCATCGATCCTGATCGAGATTTGCTCGACGTGCTACCGCCTATACTTCGCCCGACGGAGGCGGTTGGTGAGATATTGCCGCAAGTCGCCAAAGAGCTTGGTTTAAGTCCAGGGGTTGTCGTTGGTGTTGGTGGTGGCGATAACATGATGGGTGCAATTGGCACAGGGACTGTTATGCCGGGCACGCTCACCATAAGTTTGGGTACCTCGGGGACTCTTTATGGCTATGCAGAAACTGTCGCGATTTCTGAGTCTCAGGAATTCGCTGCCTTTTGCTCATCAACTGGTGGTTACTTGCCTTTAGTTTGTTCCCTAAATTGCACTGCGGCTACAGAAGTCATGCGAGATTTGTTGTCTGTGCCTATCGATGAATTCGATTCGCTATTAGCCACAAGTCAGCCAGGTGCTGGTGGCATCATTTCTTTACCGTTTTTCAATGGAGAGAGAACGCCGGATTGTCCGCATTCGAAGGGCGCCGTCTTTGGCTTAACGGCGGAAAACGCAACTCGGGCAAATCTCATGCGCTCAGTGGTTGAGGCTACGATTCTTGGTTTGAGGACGGGCCTATCGGCTATGCAACAGCGCGGTTTGGTGGCAGAGGTGGCGCGAGTCACGGGTGGCGGAGCGCATAGCCGTCAATGGCTACAGATTGTGGCCGACGTTTTGAACGTCAGTGTGGCCTTACCGCCGCATGATGAAGCTGCAGCGTTTGGAGCGGCTTTGCAGGCTTTGTGGTGCTTTAAGTCGGAGCGCGGCGAGAAACTCGGCATTGGAGATCTGATTGCCACGCACTTCGGTGAGGCAAAAGATCAGGTGGTCAGGCCGAGACATGCCGCTGTGGAATGCTATAATGAAGTCTATCGGCGATATCTGGATCTTGTTGTGATGATGCGTAATCAAGACTTTAACAACGTCCATGCGTGAGGGTTTGAATATGTTGAATAATGCATATTTTCCAAATGTGAGCGGTATTTCCTACGAAGGTCCGCAGTCTGATAATCCGTTGGCTTTCAAACATTATGATGCGAATCGGCGTATCGCAGGCAAAACATTGAAAGAGCATCTGCGCTTTGCGGTCTGTTATTGGCACAGCTTTTGCGCCAATGGATCCGACCCTTTTGGCGCTGGCACTCTGAATCATCCCTGGGAAGCCGCGAGTAATCCACTGGATCGCGCTAAGCGGCGATTAGATGCTGCGTTTGAATTCTTCAGTAAACTTGGCACCCCTTATTACTGCTTTCACGATCGTGACCTGGCTCCAGAGGGTGAGACAGTCAAAGAAAGTGAGGCGAATCTGAGGACGCTTGTCGCTTTGGCTAAAGAACAGCAAAAGGCCACTGGGGTGAAGCTGCTCTGGGGTACGGCGAATTTGTTTAGCCATCCGCGCTACATGAACGGAGCAGCCACTAATCCTGATTTTCGCATAGTGGCTCATGCCGCGGCGCAGGTTCACGCAGCAATAGAAGCTACTGTTGAGCTCGGTGGATCCTGTTTCGTATTTTGGGGTGGGCGTGAAGGCTACTCAACTCTACTGAATACAGAGATGAAACGAGAGCTTGATAATTTTGGCAAATTTCTCGGACTGGCACGTGATTATGGCCGGAAGATCGGATTTCAAGGCGATTTCTTAATCGAGCCCAAACCCATGGAACCGTCAAAGCATCAGTATGACTTTGATGCGGCCACTACTATTGGGTTCTTGCGTCATTATGGTTTGGATAGGGACTTCAAACTTAATATCGAGGCGAATCACGCAACTCTTGCTAACCATACCTTTGCCCATGAGCTGCAGACGGCGGCGGATGCTGGTCTTTTAGGCAGCATCGACGCTAATCGTGGCGATAGTCAAAACGGCTGGGACACTGATCAATTCCCAACCAATATTTATGATGCCGTTGAGTCTTTGCTTGTGATTTTGGGTAATGGAGGGTTCAAGCATGGAGGAATCAATTTCGACGCAAAGGTCCGACGTAATTCGACTGATTTAGATGATTTATTTATTGGCCATATTGGCGCAATGGATACCTTTGCCTACGGACTCGAGGTGGCTGTCGCTCTTATAGAGAGTTCGGCGATTACTAAGATCCGTAGCGAACGCTATCGCTCATTTGCGCAAGGGGCAGGGCTAGACTTTGCGCGTGGCTCCATGAATCTGACGCAGTTGCGTGACTATGCCGCGGATTTGCCGGCAATTACGCCAGAAAGCGGCAAGCAGGAATTGCTGGAGAACATTGTTAATCAGTATCTATTTCGCGGCGGCAAGATTTGATTCGCTACCTCACTGAGAAGCGATCCTTCGGGATTTCATAACGGCTGATTATCGGCTGGTTTTCGGTCGTTCGCCGAAGGAAGATGAGTGCAAATTGGTCGACGTATACCGGGGCCCATTCGGGGTCCCGGATGCGGGTAATCAAGAAGGTTTGCCCCGCTGGGGTATAGTCGTGCCAATTGAAGAAAATGACGTTGAAATGCTGGTCGGCATCTATTTCGCGCCATTTAGCATCGTTTTCCTGCATCGGGATATATGCGTCTGTTAGGAAGCTGGCGGGATATGCCTCCGGCCTGTTATCTACGAAAACTTTAGTGTCTGGGTACAGGTGATAAATAAGGTAGCCGCCAATGTCGTAGTTGTTGAACATCGGGCCCTTTAGATTTTTGCTACGAAAAAAATCTGCGGCTTCGTTGC
>Ga0315274_10000360_pt1 | contig 70682 bp, 63 predicted proteins | sample YL17G02_20_MG_FD_203700 | JGI IMG/M metagenome (GOLD analysis project Ga0315274, IMG submission 203700) | Sediment microbial communities from Yellowstone Lake, YNP, Wyoming, USA - YL17G02_20 | ecosystem: Environmental > Aquatic > Freshwater > Lake > Sediment | place: USA: Wyoming | collected... | reverse complement strand
GAGCCCGGTGCCCGATGACGCGTGGCCGAGGCTGCCCCTGGACGAGGAAATCATCCAGGCCAAAGGCATGGTCCACGTGCCCGTGGGTGTAGATTACGGTATGGACCGGAGCCGTGGTACGCTGGCGAAGCAGTTCCGCCATCCGGGGTGCAAAGTTGCGCAGCCCCGCATCCACCAGGACAAGGCCCTCGTCCGTCTCGAACGCGATAACGTTTGCCAGAATAGACACAAACCACGTTTTTTCAGCGACCTCTGAAATTGCCTCGCCCGATTGTCCTAAGGGGGACGTCATCATCTTCGACCTCCAAGCATATTATCTCTTGCCTGTTAGACTAGCAGAAATTCTGTCGAAGGCAAGGGGAGCAGAGTTCGTTGCACTCAGCCATCAAGCTTTGATTTTTAGGCATGTAGACTAGGTGACTTCCCAGATGCTATCTCTTTTCATGCCCTCGTTGACAAGCTCCTGCTGCCACTAGAAGCTCATAGTTTCAAAGGGGCGGACGTTTCTGATCTCAGCATCCGGCGCACTCTCAGATATCCTTTTAAGAAATCCTGCCATATCTTGCAGCGGCAGCGTCCGTACCTTCACATTTGGCGATATGGGAGCGGAAAAATCATCGTAGTGAAACGGAACAATCAGCTTCGGCTTCACAATCTGCAGCAAACGGGAGGTGTATCTGGGAACCTTCTTCCACCCCGGAACACACATGAATAGAACATCGCAAGAGTGTCCATCCAATTCCGATTCGACGAAATTAGCGCTCCCAACATGCATGAAGACCTTTCCGTCGAGCTCCAGCTTTGTCATGAAAACTGTGCCGTGTTGGTATTCGCTGCTCTTCAAAGGAAGTCGTCCAGTCGGCTTGATTTCTCCCGGATAGGGTATTCGACCCAAAGCTACCAGGCCGTGTATAGAAGTAATCATGGTCACCGCAGCGCCGCCAGATAGCTCAACTCGCTCACGCCCTTTGCACACGGTAACGCGCCCAGGCATGCCGTGCATGGCCATGAGCGTCTCGAGGCTGCTACTACCTACCAGAAGGCCATCGAAATGCTTCGCCAACACTGGGATATCCAAAGCATGATCGAAGTGCGTGTGTCCAACGATGATCGCCGATAGCTTGCCTTTAAGACCTTGCACGTATCTTTTGACCACATCATCCTTTGGCCTTACATGCTTGAAAAAAACCTCGATCTTTCCTGGCCTTGAAAGGTAGGGGTCTATCAAGATCACTCGATCACTGTGTGTAAACTCAAGCCCCGCCGCTCCTGTCCAGCGAACATTCACCATTTTCTTTTTTCCCTTTCCAACTGTATTCTCTGGCTGTAGATTCGCTCCTCGGAAGGAACTTTTCATCGATTTGTATACTCCTTTAAGCGCTCAAAAGCAAGTCCTTTCTGAGCGGGCTTTACGTTCCAGAAGGACTTGACTTTGGAGTACTGTCTAAGTTGGAGCAATAAGAAGGAGCAGCCTAGAGTCTAGGCTGCTCCTTGAAGTCTTCTACGCTGGGGATCAGTAACCCTACGAAGTACTTAGCTGTCCCATCATCTCTATCCACTCAGCGTTTGTCTTCGGCCCAAGCTCCCAGCCAGGGCTGTTTGCCGTCTCCTGGTTTACCTTGCCCTCAGGAGTAGGCGTGCCATTTCCTATTAGAAGCCTCTGTATGCCCTGGTCCCGGGGCAAAGCCAGCCAATTTCGTACTCCTATTGAAGCAGTCCCGGAGAACTGCCGCCCTCTCAGGAACGCATGAGTAGCTGCTGCCCTCTGGGCAGCGCCCGTGGCGCTGATGTTGGCCCCCGCTAGACCACATCGCTTCCGCAGCGTGCTAGTCTGTCGCAATCGCACGGTATACCGGATGACCGTGAGTTTTTCGTTGCCTCTCTACAGCTTGCTGACAGTGCCACTCATATTGTTTGTCACCCAGATGTTGGCGCCGTCAAAACAGATGCTCGCGGTATAGGTGCCCAGGGAAGCGCCATCGCTGGCCCGGAGCTTGCTGACATTGCCATCGCCATGGTTTGCCACCCAGATGTTGGCGCCGTCAAAACAGACACCATAGGGAGAGGTGCCCACGGCGTAGGTGCCCTGGGGAGCACCATCGCTGGCCCGGAGCTTGCTGACATTGCCACTGTTATAGTTTGCTACCCAGATGTTGGCGCCGTCAAAACAGACGCCCGTGGGACCGGAGCCCACGCTATAGGTGCCCTGGGGAGCGCCATCGCTGGCCCGGAGCTTGCTGACATTGCCACTGTTACGGTTTGTCACCCAGATGTTGGCGCCGTCAAAACAGACGCCCGTGGGACCGGAGCCCACGCTATAGGTGCCCTGGGGAGCGCCATCGCTGGCCCGGAGCTTGCTGACATTGCCACTGCCTGCGTTTGTCACCCAGATGTTGGCGCCGTCAAAACAGACGCCCGTGGGACCGGAGCCCACGCTATAGGTGCCCCGGGAAGCGCCATCGCTGGCCCGGAGCTTGCTGACATTGCCACTGTTATAGTTTGCCACCCAGATGTTGGCGCCGTCAAAACAGATGCCAATGGGACTGGTGCCCACGGTATAGGTGCCCAGGGAAGCGCCATCGCTGGCCCGTAGCTTGCTGACATTGTTATTGCCAAAGTTTGTCACCCAGATGTTGGCGCCGTCAAAACAGACGCCCGTGGGACTGGCGCCCACGGTATAGGTTATGCCGCTCTGGTTTGCTTGATACCAGCGCAGCAGTGCTATCTGCATGGGGCTCATGCCACCCGAAATATGGCCATTGACGTCGAGGCTCCCGGTCACATGTACATTACCATTGAAGTAGCCAGCAAAACCGTTGCTACCCCCAGCATAGCCCAAGACGCCGATGCCGCTGGTACCATATGCCTGGCCGACGACGCCGATGCCGTTGCCGGGAGTATAGAAATATCCACCCTCATGTCCTCCTGACCCGTAGACGCCGATGCCGTTGCTACCACTGGCGTTGCCGTAGACGCCAGTGCCGTAGGTGGCAGGGGCCTTGCCGTAGACGCCGATGCCGTAGGTACCCCCAGCATCGCCATAGACGCCCTGGCCGTCGCTACTCCCAGCAGCGGCGTAGACGCCGCTGACGTCGCCGTAGAAATCTCCACCAGCTAATCCTCCTAACCCGCGGACGGCGATGCCGTTGCTTCCGGGTGCAGAGCCGTAGACGGCGATGCCATTGGTACCAGCTGCCTTGAAATATCCTCCGTAATTTGTTACATCCCCAGCATTAGATGCATAGCCGTAGACCCCTCTACCGGTGCTGCCGGCTGCCTGGAAATATCCTCCGTAATTTGTTGCAGTACCAGTATTAGATGCATAGCCGTAGACCCCCCTACCGGTGCTGCCGGCTGCCTGGAATTTTCCTCCGTAATTTGTTCCAGTCCCAGTATTAGAGGCATAGCCGTAGACGCCGGTGCCGTTGCTACCACTAGCAGTGCCGTAGACCCCTCTACCGGTGCTGCCAGCTGCCCTGAAATATCCTCCGTAATTTGTTGCAGCCCCAGTATTAGAGGCATAGCCGTAGACTCCGGTGCCGTTGCCACCACTAGCATAGCCGTAGACCCCTCTACCGGTGCTGCCCCCTGCCTGGAAATATCCTCCGTAATTTGTTACAGTACCAGCATTAGAGGCATAGCCGTAGACCCCTCTACCGGTGCTGCCACGTGCCAAGAATTTTCCTCCGTAATTTGTTCCAGCCCCAGTATTGGAGGCATAGCCGTACACTCCTTCACCGGTGCTGCCTGTTCCCTCGAAATATCCTCCGTAATCTGTTCCATTCCCAATAACGGGGGGGTTCGCCGCGAATGCTACCACCGGCAGCAGGCTTGCCATCAGGATAACCACCATGACTAGACTTCCCACCAGGATTGCCCGTTGCTTCTTCGACTTCATTTCTTTCTCCTTTCTCTTGAAGCTTGCCAGATCTTCCGTCCTCAAGTTTATTGGCAATCAAATGCAGCTATGATTTCTTTCCCGCGCGCATATCACAGCCGATTGAAGACGAAGAACTTATAACATCGGGCTAAACTCTTGTCAATATAGTTTGGAGAGCGGTTAGCGAGTGACCAAAGGGAAGTGTCTTTGGAGCAGCGTGCCGTTCTCATACTCTTGCAGTTCTGGTTTGGCTTCGATATGCTTGATATCAGTTGTTTGTTGAGGGTTTATCGGTTATAATGCAACTCCTCTCTAATACCTTAAAATAATCTGCAATAGGTAACAGGCCAAGCCCTGCCGGCCTTTGACTTCAGTTTAGTAGTACATGCGTGGCATCGGTACACCGAGATTCTATTTTGCCGTAAGGAGGGTCAAGATGAATTGGAGAGATGCATACAGGTCGAAGCTGTGCAGTCATAAAGAGGCAGCCAAAGTTGTGAAATCGGGCGACCGGCTGTTAACTCCCATTGGCTTGGGCGAGCCGTCCACGGCTGCGATGGACGCAGTCGCCGACCGTAAGGATGAACTCAAGGACATCCAGTACATCAATGCACTTGTATTTCATCCCTATAAAATTTTTGCACCTGAGTACAAAGAAACCTTCGATATTATGTGTGGCTTTTACAACGTGCTTACCATGTGGCAGCATGAAGCAGGTATTTCAGCCTTCATTCCTATCCAGAGCTCCACTGTGGGCGTTGTGGCGAAGAAGCGACAGGCGATCGACCCGCGCAGGATGGTCATCATCACCCAGGTAAGCCCTCCAGACGACCACGGGTATGTATCGCTGGGGCTCGATCTGTTCTTTACACCGGATATCATTGATCAAGGCGCTGTGGTCATCGGCGAGGTCAACCCGCATATGCCGCATACCTACGGCAATTCACACTACCACGTGAGCCGGTTCAAGAAGTTCGTCGAGATAGACGAGCCTCTGTTTTCGCCTCCACTTCCCGAGCCGTCGGAGGTGCACAAAAAGATTGCAGCGAACGTGGTAAGCCTGCTAAGGGACAGGGATTGTCTTCAGGTGGGGATAGGCGCTGTCCCGGGACAGATATCCAAACTTATTGCAAACAGTGATCTTAAAGACCTGGGGATTCATACAGAGATGGCTCCCCAGGGCACCCACCTGCTTGTGGAGAAGGGCCTTGTCAATTGTAAATATAAAACTACTCATCCGAATAAGATTATCACGTCCTTTACCGTTGGCGACAAGGAGCTTTACGACTACCTGGGCAACAATCCCATGGTCGAGTTTTATTGCGCTTCATATTCCAACTCTATTCCCTTGCTGTGCCAGGAGAAGAACCTGGTAGCCATAAACGGCTCTGCCGAGGTTGACCTTGTGGGGACAATTGCCTCAGAGTCTTTTGGCGATTCGATGCGGTCTGGGCCGGGTGGCCAGCTTGACTTCGTGATAGGGGCTTACTGGTCTGAAGGGGGCAAGGCGATCAACATTCTACCCAGCACCTACGATGGTGGGAAGAAATCGCGCATCGTGCCCTATCTGACGCAGGGAGCCAGGGTGACCGTGCCCAGGCACTATGCGCAGTATATAGTGACGGAGTGGGGTATAGCCAACCTTGCGCCGCTTAATGAAAGGGAGCGCGCCCTGGCTCTTATCGAGATTGCGCATCCCAAGTTTAGAGAGGACCTTCTAAAGGCAGCCAAAAAGAGACTCAGGTTTTAATTGGAAAAGACGGACAACTTACTGAAGTTGCTTGCTACTTTTCCCTTTAATTTATTTGCCACCTTGACCGTCTTTTGACGATACAAGATTTAAAAATAATTATGTCATCAGAATACCTCTCGTTGGCGAGAAAGGGGGCAAAATGAGTTTAAGTATCAAGGACAAAGTGGCTTTGATCACCGGAGGGGCCAGGGGCATTGGGCTCGGCATAGCCAAGGCTTTCCTCGCTGCAGAGGCCAAAGTTGCAATCTGTGATAATAATCAAGCCCAATTAAAGAATACAACCCAAGGACTGAAAGCTAATTACAGTGGTAGAGTACAAGGAATTATCGTAGATGTCTCAGTTGAAAACGAAGTTAGAAATATGGTAACCAAAGTTGTCCGGAAATTCGGCACAATAGATATTCTGGTGAACAATGCAGGCATTAGCGGCATGAACTACTTCTGGGAGATGCCTGTAGAAGAATGGGATAATGTCCTCGATGTGAATCTCAAAGGTACATTCTTATGCACAAAGGAAGTGGTAAAGGTCATGCTTCAGCAGGGTACTCGTGGAAAAATCATAAACATAGCCTCAGTCAATTCGGTGATGCCTACAACAGGCATTGCAGCTTATTGTGCTTCCAAAGGCGGGCTGTTAATGTTCACACGGGCTGCTGCATTAGAACTTGGGCCACATGGGATCACTGTTAACGCGATCGGGCCTGGTGCCACAATGACGCCCCTAACAGAGGGGTTCTACAACCTACCTGGCTTGAAAGAGGCCTTCTTGGACCATACGCCCTTGGGTAGGTTTGGCTACCCTGAGGACATTGCAAAGGTAGCTTTGTGTATTGCATCTGAGTATGCTGATTGGGTCACGGGACAAATTATATATGTCGATGGAGGTCAATCACTTATGGGTCTTCCCAGATATTACGAAGGGCTCAGAGAGGCGGCTTAGAGGTAGTGTACCAGTCTGCTCCTAGTTCGGAGGCGGTTATATTGGGTCTAGCTGCAAAATGGAGGTCGTCGCACTACCGATCAGATGCAAATTTGAGACCATTTCCTGGAGGGATACGTTGACAAAACTGGAGCAAAGGTTGAAGCAAAAGACTGCTACCATTGGTATCATAGGGCTTGGCTACGTTGGATTGCCTCTGGCCTTGGCCTTTTCGAAGGCAGGTTTCAGGGTACTGGGGTTCGATATCAAACAGAAAAATGTGGATTTAGTCAATAAGGGTCGATCCTACATTGCCGATGTGACAAGCGAAAGCCTGATGGCGGCGGTCGCCAGTAAGCACCTCAAGGCAACCACAGACCAGAGCCGAATTAGGGAAGTGGATGCTGTCTGTATCTGTGTCCCCACTCCGCTGACCAAGACCAAGGACCCTGACCTATCCTACGTAATCAACGAATCTGAAACGGTTTCCAAATACCTCCAGCCAGGTCAAATCGTGGTCCTTGAAAGCACAACATACCCCGGTACCACCAGAGAGGTAATGCTTCCTATCCTCGAGCGCTCCGGCTTAAAAGCTGGACGAGACTTCTACCTTGCCTTCTCTCCCGAGAGGGTTGACCCTGGCAGCAAGAACTTCAATATCAAAAACACCCCCAAGCTGGTGGGTGGCATAGACCCCAAGTCCACAAAGCTCGCCGTACTCCTTTACAGCCACGTAGCAGATGTTGTAGTCCCTGTCACAAGCCCTGAAGTCGCCGAGATGACCAAGGTTTTCGAGAATGTCTTCCGCAATGTAAACATAGCCCTGGTCAACGAGCTCACCCAGCTCTGTGAGAAGATAGGGATAAGCGTCTGGGATGTGATAGACGCTGCCGCCACCAAGCCCTTTGGCTATATGCCCTTCTACCCTGGACCCGGCATCGGCGGACACTGTATCCCGCTCGACCCCTATTATCTGGCAAACAAGGCCAGGGAATACGACTTTCACACCAGGTTCATTGAGCTTGCAGCAAATATCAACGAGCAGATGCCCTACTATGTTGTCTCCCGCATCATGGACGCGCTGAACGCCAGAGGCAAGAGCCTGCATGGGGCCAGGGTCCTGGTGCTGGGAGTAGCCTATAAGAAGGATGTGGAGGATACCAGAGAGTCGCCTTCGCTGAAGCTAATCCAGTTGCTCGGAGAAAAGGGGGCAAGCGTGTGCTATAATGACCCCTACGTAGCTAATATTAAGGTTTCAGAGAGCACGATGACATCAGTTGAACTAACTGACAAACGCTTGTCTAAAGTAGACTGCGTGGTGATAGCCACCGACCACACCTGTTACGATTATAAGGATATAGCTGAGAAAGCCAGTTTTGTCTTTGATACCCGAGGCATTACTCGCAAGCTTCGAAACAAAAATATAATAAGGTTGTAGCATGAGTCCAGGCTGGAGAAAAATGAAGATAGTCCTTGTAGCAGGCGCCAGACCAAACTTCATGAAGATTGCCCCCATCCTCAGGGCAATCAAGGATTATAACGAGAAGGCCCAAAACAAGGCCGGGGCACGTACTCTAGACCCCATACTTGTCCATACCGGGCAGCACTACGATTACGAGATGTCTAAGGTCTTCTTCGAAGACCTCGAGATGCCCGACCCCGATGTATATCTGGGCATCGGCTCGGGAACCCACGCTGAGCAGACCGGCAAAGCCATGATTGAGATAGAGAAACTGTTGATTGAACGTAAGCCCGACCTGGTTGTGGTAGTGGGAGATGTGAACTCAACCCTAGCCGGAGCCCTGGCAGCGGTGAAGCTTCACATACCAGTGGCTCACGTCGAAGCGGGACTGCGATCCTTCGATAGAAACATGCCAGAGGAGATAAACCGTCTCCTCACCGACGCCATCTCCGATTATCTATTTACACACTCCCCCGATGCCGACGAGAACCTGAAGAATGAGGGCATTGCTGAAGAGAAAATTTACTTCGTGGGCAACGTCATGGTTGACAGTCTACTGCAGAGCGTAGAAAAAGCCAGACAGCGTAACATACTTTCCCGAATGGGATTGAAAAGCGGAGGATACGGCGTATTAACGCTCCACCGCCCCGACAACGTGGACGAAAAAGAAAGTCTCTCACGCATTACAAAGGCAGTAACAGAGGTTTCTCATAAGATGCCCATAGTCTTCCCTGCCCATCCGCGGACACAAAAAAATCTCAAGGAATTCGGATTACTCTCCAACCACCAATCACCAAACACCAACTACCAATTGTTGATCACCAATCCCCTGGGCTATCTGGACTTCCTCCAGTTGATAATGAACAGCAAATTCGTTCTTACCGACTCCGGCGGCATACAGGAGGAAACCACCATACTTAATGTTCCCTGCCTGACCCTGAGGGATTCAACGGAACGCCCTATAACAGTGAGTGTAGGGACCAACGTGCTAGTAGGGAACGACAAGAAGAAAATCGTTGCTGAAGCCTGTAAGATTCTGGACGGCAACGGCAAAGCAGGCAAAACCCCCAAACTCTGGGATGGCAAGGCAGCGGAGAGGATTGTAGATGTGTGCGTCCGTGTGAAGAGGTACACTTTGAGATATCAATGAAAACAACTGATAGTTCTGAGAGGATGTGGACTTTGCCTCGTTAAGGGATGATGCATAATTGCGACGGGATTTTGAGGTATTGGAATGATATGACAGCTTCAAGGCAAGCAGGACTAGCGAGAGCTAATGGGATTTGGTATCAGTATGGGGGCCCACAGGCGATTCAGGTCAGTGGCAAGACGTTTTGGGGATGGGTTAATGTAGAAGGTGATATTAGAGTAGCATCCTACGACCATACAAATGGAGCAGTGGTAGAAACTGTGATTTCGGCAGGCCTTTGTGTTGATGACCATGCTCCACCGTCCTTACTCATTCGCAGTTCCGATGGGAGAGTGCTTGTCTTCTATACAATGCATGGAGGCGCTGATATATGGTGGAAAATCAGTGTCAATCCCTATGATATAAGTAGCTTCGGCGCAGAGAAACACACTACAACAGCAAGAAAACATGCTGATTATCTTCAACCGGTAGTAGTACCTTCGGAATCAAAGATTTTCTTATTCTACCGCGCCGTCAACAATACATTACTCAGATCATGGAATTTCATGGTATCCACTGATGATGGTGATACATTTGGGAACGAAGCTGTATTAAGACACAACTTCAATCCAACTGACCAATATATTGTTAATCCCTACACAATACCCATATCAGATGGAGTGAGTAAAATCCATTTTCTCACTTTCGAGTACCGACAGATACGTCTTGGGGGAATGCCACACTCAATTTGCCACTTCTACTACGATGATGGAAAGCTTTTCAAGAGCGATGGAACCTATGTCAAAGATATGGGAGACGCAATTCACGAAATAGACGAAGTTACAGTTGTTGACCCAAGGACTGGGGTTAATATCTGGGATATAGCCCTTGATGATAATGGCTACCCTGTTGTAGTATATGTCCGATTTGAAAATTACATCAACGATCATCAGTACAGGTATGCCAGGTGGAACGGAACACAATGGAACCACTACGAGATTGTCTCTGGCGGGGGACCTATTGCTGAAGCTACTGGGCGAGAGTGGTATTCAGGAGGAATCTGTCTTAACAGAAATAATCCATCAATAGTCTATGCCTCGTGCGAAGTCGAGCCAAGGATATTTGAAATCTTCGAGTACATTACTTCCGATTGGGGGGAGAACTGGCAATTTGTCAAAAAGTATGTTGGGAACCCAAACGTCAAGAACTTCCGTCCTCAGTATCCACGAAATGCAGATGAAGAACATATTAAATTATTCTTTATTTCTGGAGATTATAAAGACCTCAGGGAATATGGGCCTTGTGATATCTTGTGTTATCCGAAACTACCATTCCTTCGCCACACTATTACCACGGATACGTATGAGGAAATTGAGAGGAGATTGAGGATTGCAGAAGAAAAGCTGAAAATAGAAGGCAGTGCGAGGATGCATGCCGAACAGAACTATCTTCGTACCAAGAAAGCGATGGATGTCATTAGAACCTCCACCTCTTATCAATTAGGTTCTACTCTTGTACAAGCCATCCGAAAACCTGGCTATAGTACGCTAATGCTGCCCTATCGTCTAACCAGATTGTTTTGGAAAGCGTTGAAAAAAATCACTCGACAAAGGCAACTACGATGAACAGACTGTTCATATACAAATGCAAGCTAAAGTTCCTTTTGGGCGAGGTAAGGATGGATTAAATATCTCATTAAGTCATTGGGAAAGGGTTCTAACTATGAGGATAGGGATCGTTTACGGCTATGTTTCGAGCAACCTGGGTGATTTGGCAATCAACCAAGGTGTAGCGGGGCTGATTCGCCGACTTGCGCCGGATGCCGAGGTGCATGTTGTATTTCGCAACCCGAACGAAGATTCTCTTGGCGCTGCTAAGGCTGCGTTCGAAGAAATTGAACGGCTCTCCTTCGGTGTACTTCGCACTAAGGATACACGGGGTAGTGATGTTTCGGGGGATTATGTCGAACTTGAGCGCGCCGCAGATTATGTCTTGCACCCTGACCGCTTCATTACGGATGCAGGACTCAGCGGCTGCGACGTGGTGCTGTACAACTCCGGAGAGCATATTTTTGCGTACGAAGGTAGCGATAACCATGTTGATCTCGTCTGGCGCGTGTTGCCGGCACTTGCCGCAAAGGCTGCCGGGATGCGCTTTGTTACGCTTCCAGCAACAGTCGGCCCCTTCGAGGCTCCTGCCATTGAGGGCATGCTCCGTGCTTTCTTTACCCTCAACGACGCGATTGCGGTGCGTGACGCGAGGTCCACACATTTCGCAGCTAAGTTCCTCAACGGTTCCTCTCCACCTGTGTTACTTGACCCGACATTTTTTGCGTCTGTGCCTCAGGCATCAGACTATAATGATAACGGAACCCTCGGTCTCGTCATGCGCTTGGAGAACTTCGGGCTACGCGTCGGAAAAAAACGCAGTTCCGTGACCTTAGCCAACTATAAAGAGAGGGGATTTGGCGAAAGCCGTGCGTTCCGGTTCGCTGTCGCTGCGGGACGTTCCTTCCTTGACAAGGCAGGGGGGAGGATCAACCTCTTCATACAGAACCCTTCCGACAGCGACCTCACCACTGCCATCGCCCATGCCCTAGCTGAGCAGGGATATAGTAACAGGCTGCGAGTAATACAGCCGGCCTCTGTCAGCGAGTACCAGGAGGAACTTGGCAGAGCGAGCTTCATCGTGGCCTCGCGTTTCCACGCCTGCATTCTTGGGCTCCTTTCGGGCATAGCCGTTATGGGCGTGCACTTCGATGAGCACGGGCACAAGATGCCGGGTCTGTTCGATCTCCTTGAGGTACCGGACTATTGCCGAAATCTTTCGAGGACATCGCCAGAGTCGCTTGCGGCGTCGGTAGTCCCGCTATTCCTTGAACGGGGTCATGCCTTCGCAGAAATGGCGGGGCGGCTGCAGTCAAGGCAGCATGACACTCAAGAATGGTTTCAAGCGGGCCTTCGCGCGTCGGAAGCACGTAGCCCTGTTCAAAGAGATATCGCGGGTTTATCTCTCGCGTACATTACTGGAATAGAAGCGATTCGCTCGCGAGCTATAGCTGACATGATGCAAACTAAGCTTGGTGCTGCCAGGGAAGCAGCTAAACACCTTAAATCCGAGCTGGAGTCCACAAAACAGAAACTGACTGAGGCTGAACAACTCAATAACCAGTCCAAGACAGAGGCTCAGCACCTTAAATCCGAGCTGGAGGCTACGAAACAGAAGCTTATCAAAGAAACTGAACAACTCAAGAACCAGTCCAAGACAGAGGCTCAGCAACTCAAATCCGAGCTGGAGGCTACGAAACAGAAGCTTATCAAAGAAACTGAACAACTCAAGAACCAGTCCAAGACAGAGGCTCAGCAACTCAAATCCGAGCTGGAGGCTACGAAACAGAAGCTTATCAAAGAAACTGGCGCCAAAGACAAAGCCACCCAAAACTTCATCCGCACGAGAGAAACATTGGAGAAATTGAGGAGTTCGTTTTCATATCAATTAGGTTCCATTTTGACCCAATCTGTTCGCAAGCCCGGCCGCAATACAATATTGCTCCCTTATCGATTGCTTCCCCTAATCCGCCGGGGATTCAGAAGACTTCGGGAACGCCGTGGTAGTCGACCTGGCCAATCAAAAGTCAAAACGGATGTTCATGTCGAGAAACCATCGGACGTGGAGCAAGCAATACGCGTAGGTACGGTGGACAAGGGTTTAGCTGACAAAGTCCTGGGAATATTTACAGCACAGGGAATTCAGAACGCCAGCCGGTACATTCAAGAATGCAAAGCGCCTAATGCTGAGAAGGCTAACCTTTTTGAGTATCTCCTCGACTTGGGACTTACGGCTGACCCCAAGGACGCCGCCCCTTTGCTGGTGGAGGCTTTCAAGCTTGACCCTACTTATGCCCGAGGCAAAAGACTGGCAAACTGGGGTTTTGCTCAGGGGCTCATCTCCCATCCGGCTGCGATTATCACCCAGATCTCTCAGATGAAGGAATGGCAGCCCTCAGTAGACACTCCTCTGGCCGAACAGATATTTGGCTGGAATCATATCAAAGAGAAACTCCCAGAGATTCCTCCAAGAAAGACTATCACAGAAATCGACGGCAGAGGACGCACAGCGCTGATGCTTCTATTCTGTTCCCTTCCTCATCATTCCAATGGCTATGCCATCCGTTCCCACGGGCTGCTATCAGGTTTAAAGAAATCGTCCTGGGATGTTATAACATGTACAAGACCAGGATACCCCTGGGATGTCAAATGTCATACCACTCCAGACCAGTCAGGATTTGCACAGGTGGACGGTATCTTCTACCGTCACCTCAAAGGTCTAAATCGTCAAAAGATGGCTGTGGATGATTATTTCGATGAGTCAGCGAATATCATCGAGGCTGTGGCAAAAACAATTCGTCCGTCGGTAATTCATGCAGCCTCAAACCATGTGACAGCGTTACCCGCGCTCATTGCCGCCCGAAGACTAGGGCTTCCATTTATCTACGAAGTCAGAGGGCTATGGGAAGTAACACAAGCATCCACTAAGTCCAACTGGGATGACACCGAACTTTTCCAACTGCAACACAAACTGGAGAGCCTGGTCGCCCGGGAGGCCGATTGCGTAATCACACTCACCGATGGGCTTCGCGACGAGCTGATTTCCAGAGGCGTCCAAAAAGAGAATATAAGAATTGTGCCCAACTGTGTTGATGCTCAGAGATTCAAACCGCTACCTCGAAAGACAGACCTGCATCGAAAGCTCGGGCTGAGCGATGCTCCAACCATCGGATATGTGGGCTCCTTTGTTGCCTACGAAGGGTTGGATGACTTGGTTCGAGCCGCCGTAATACTCAAAAGAAAGGGTATCAGGTTCAATTTGCTCCTTGTGGGCGACGGCAATGCTCTCAATGAAATACGCGAGCTTATCAGGAATTCAGACCTTAAACAGGAGGTATTCGTCACCGGACGTATCCCATATCAGGAGGTAGAGCACTACTATTCTCTAATAGATATCGCGCCTTTCCCTCGAAAACCTCTGCCGGTCTGTGAGATGGTATCCCCACTTAAGCCTTTTGAAGCGATGGCAATGGGCAAGGTAGTAGTGGGTTCCAGCGTTAACGGTCTGAAGGAGATTGTAACCCACGGGGAAACCGGCCTAATATTCGAAAAGGGCAATATTGGAGACCTCGCTGAAAAGCTGGCCCAGGTGATAACAGACAGAAACCTCGCGATTATGCTCGGCACAAATGGCCAGCGCTGGGTTTGTGAACAACGCTCCTGGGACAGCGCGGCTCAAAAGATAGCAGCTATCTACAAGGAAATTCTCTCCGAAACAAGCCGCAGATTTACCTCCTACCCTGCCCAAGCTGACAAACTCGCTGCACTACGTGGGAGTCTACGGCTCGCTGTATACGCTGATGTCAATTTGAATATTATTGATGGCTCCTCAATTTGGACCGTGACCTTGGCTGAAGCGCTGGCTGGGCTGGAACACGCAGAAGTCTTCCTTTTCCTGAAATCCCAAGAAAAGAGAGACCTGCTCACAGGGCCTCTGAGAAAATTCAGCAACGTTACTATAATCAGCCCGACTGAAGCCGACGGTATCGTCGGTGGAAGGCTATCTCCCGAGGCAGCTCTGGATAAGGTCGAAGCCATGGACCGCCAGCTAGCATTCGATGCGATATTTCTTCGAAGATTCGCTTTGTGTGAAAAGGCTTCGCTTCGCTCCAGCTTTCGTGGCCGCCTATGGACTTATGTAACAGATATCCCCCGAAAAAGCGAAGAGCTCACGCCAGATATAGTGCATAAGCTGGAAGATATAGCCAAAGCATCAAAGTATATTCTTTGCCAGACAGAAGAGATCCGTTCTCACTGGGTGAGATATGTTCCATCTGCCCAAGCACGAACTAAAATTCTGCCGGTGATAATTCCTGCCCCAAATCTTAGGGAAGGGATTTCTTATGTAGCCCCGAAAGTAGTAAGGCGTATATGCTACGCTGGCAAATTTGACCCCATTTGGGGCACAGTGGAGATGTTTAAAGCCTTTGTTTCACTACGTGCCATACATCCTGAAGTTGAGCTGCACATTTTTGGCGACAAAATCCATAACCCACCGGAAATGCCTGATTTTCAAAGAACTGTTCAATCTTACCTAAAGAATACCGAAGGAGTAGTTTGGCATCGTGGGCTCAGCAGAGAACAAGTCCTCAAACACATGGAAGAAATGGACATTGGCTGGGCTTGGCGCTGTCCTGAGTTGGAGAGCAATACCCTTGAACTATCCACTAAAATTCTCGAATATGGCAGCTATGGACTTCCAGTCATTTTGTACAGGAATGCAATTAACGAGAGACTTCTGGGCTCAGATTATCCTCTGTTTGCCAATACATACGACGAGCTTGTGGCTCTTCTTCACCGGTTGCCCAATTCTCCTGACATTCTAACAATAGCTTCATCAAGAACTCGGTCTGCCAGTGAGGAGTTTACAATTGACGTAGTACGAGATAAATACATTCGACCGTTGTTCAGCGAGGTGTCAGCACCGGAAATTTCAATCAGACCGGCTGAGCGCGCCTCTGTCCTGGTAGCAGGCCACGACCTGAAGTTTATCAATGGACTCTGCAGAAGGTTCCCCGAGAATGGGTACGCTGTGGAGACCGACAACTGGTGGGGGCACAATAATCACGAGATAGTTGCTAGTGAACAATTACTTGAGAAAGCCGCTATAGTTATCTGCGAATGGTGTTTGGCGAATGCAGTCTGGTATTCACAGAATAAACGTCCGGGACAGAAGTTGGTCATACGGTTCCATAGGCAGGAAATAGAAACTGAGTTTCCCAGAAGCGTAAACATGAAAAATGTAGATAAGATTGTATTTATCGCTCCTCACGTCAAGCGGAAAGCCATATCTCGCTATGGTTGGAAGTCGTGCGAGGAAGAGAAACTTATTCTTATTCCAAACTATGTAGATTTGGATCTATTCAATATACCGAAAGACCCTGAAGCTCAATTCAATATTGGCATCTGTGGCTTTGTACCTTCAATGAAACGGCTCGATCGAGCCCTAGATATAATTGAGAAATTGAGACAAGATGACCAACGCTTTCATCTTTATGCAAAAGGTAAGATGCCACAAGAGTACCGCTGGATGCAGCAACGGTATGAAGAATTGCGGTACTATGAAGGTGTAATGGATAGGATCAAGAACTCCCAATTGCTAAAAGAAGCGGTGCACTTCGATGGTTGGGGCGATGATATGCCTCAGTGGTACCAGAAAATCGGATTTATTCTATCGACCAGCGATTTCGAAGGGTCCCATGTCATAGTTGCTGAAGGTGCCGCATCAAAAGCAGTCCCCATTCTGCTTAAATGGGAGGGGGCAGATGAAGTCTACCCTGAGGATTGGAGCTGCAAAACTATAGATGAGGCTGCAGGAGCCATATTGGATATCATAAAAACCGACCGCTTCAAAGAAGTTGCCGAATCCCGATATTCTTATGTAAAAGAGAACTTCGCCATTGAGCATATCTTCCAATCCTGGCGTGAAATGCTTGCGAGTTTATGATGACAGATGAATAAAGCACGACGGTATCGAATTTTTCTTATGGCGGCGCTTATTCTAGTGGCCAGCTCCATTATTGCCTGCGGCAAGCCAACGGCCACAGACTTAAATACTGGAGCTTGGTTCCGGTCTGTAGACTACACAGGTATCATGACGCGTGTCTCCCCAGGCACCGATCCAAAGCTCTTCTACGCAAATCAGGCTTTAGAGAATAACATGTATGTGTCCCGTGGTCTTGAACCTTATCGCTACGAAGGTGAGATTGACTGGGCAGTGGGCAACAAGACAAATACGTGGTGTTTGTATTTTCAGAGTTTGGAGGTTGTAGGGTATCTCGCAAACGCAGCGGAAGTAAGCGGAGATGCTAGATACGTTGAGAAAGCAGCAGAGATTGTCGAGAGCTGGTTCGACTTTCATTACAACAATCAAGAGCCCCCTAATTATGCCTGGAATGACGCTGCTGTTGCCTGGCGGGTAAATAATCTAACGCATTTTCTACGTGCCTATGCTTCACTTAAAAACGTCAATCTCCCAGATTCGCTGTTTGAGAAGATTAGCATAATGTTAAACCAGCATGCGACCTGGCTTTTAGAAGAAAAGAATTACCACCCATATAACCATGGAATGATGGCCAGCATGTCCTTAACCCAAATCGCCCTCACCTTCCCTCAGTTTCAGGATAGTGAACTATGGAAAACAGCAGGTATCGAGCGCATTAGCGAACGCATCCGAGGCGACTTAAGTATAGAGGGTATCCATTTAGAGCATTCGCCGGCCTATCACCTTTTCTTCCTCAGTCTGGTGTCGCAAGCTGAGAATTATCTAAAGACAAAGGGCGTCTCCCTGTTCGAAGCAGGGGATAGGACTATCGAAAAAATGGAGCAATATGTGGCTTACATGGTCATGCCGAACCGTCGCCTTCCGCAACTGGGGGACACAAGCGGCGACTTGGTCACGCAAACCTATGGCCACCCTTGGGTCATTTACTCGCTGAGTGACGGGCTGGATGGTGTGAAACCGCCGCAGAACAGCGTGGTTTACCCCGACGCAGGTGTAGCAATACTCAGAGATGAATGGAAATCCGGAAATGAGTTTAGCGATACCACCTACCTCATGTTTCAATCCGGGTTTCATTCGACATATCATAAGCACGCTGACGACCTTGCTTTTGTGCTTTATTCACAGGGCGAAGATATCCTTGTAGATTCCGGTATTTACGCCTACGCCTACGACTCTAAATGGAGACAATATGTGACGTCTACTCAAGCGCACAATACCCTGGCAATAGATGGAAAGAGCTATCCCATTACTAAGGAGGGTATTGGAAAAGCAAATGTCACAAGCTATTTTTTTGACGAAGCATTCGACTTCGTCCAGGGCAGCCACACTATGTACGACAGTGTAACTTTGAGCAGAGGAATCATATTGGTCAGACCAAGCACAATCCTGTTAATAGATGAGGCTATTTCGGATACCGAACATTCGATACAGCAGATATTCAACTTGTCGCCGGGGGCACATGATTTGAAATTCGACAATGATGGAGCCTCGTTTGGCGTTGGAAATAAAGGAGTACAAGTTGAGCTTCGGCAACTCTGTGCTACAACCGATGTGCGCCACTACTACGGGCAGGAAGAGCCGGTCAGGGGCTTCGTATCACCTAAACAGAACACAATTGTGCCGATTCATCAATTGGAATTTAAGAACTATGGCACTGGTGTCGTCTTCGTCACTCAGATCACTGTGACAACGCCGGGCGAAGACATACCCACCATAGATGTTGACTGCAGCAACCCGTATACGGGAATCGAGATCCGCCATAGCGATGGCAGTACCCTGACAATCAACCTGAATTCCCTTTCACAGAATTAAGGAAGGGTAAAGTCTTAAAACAGCCACCATTCTCTCATATTTTGGTGGCTGTTTTAAGACTTTACCCAAGTTATTCTCCTGAGAGAAAAGGCGTGAAGAGGACTAACATTAGCGAAGACATTGCTAGCTCGTTTCGGGATCCCAGCGGGTTTCTCTTCAAAAGAGATGGCTTGCTCTATCGCCAAGTGAATGTCATTTACAAAGAGAACTACGAGCATCTAATGACCTCGGGTCTATACCGGGCACTTGTAGATGCAGGACTATTGATTTCTCATGAGGAAGTTGATGCTGAGCCTGCTCAACCCGATAGAGCCTATAGAATAATCAAGCCTGAATTGATAGAATTCATATCCTGTCCTTATGAATGGTGCTTTACCCAGCTAAAAGATGCAGCCCTGACCACCCTCAAGGTTCAGAAAATAGCGTTCAGTTTCGGTATGTGCCTCAAGGATTGCAGCGCATACAATATACAGTTCAGAAGAGGCAAACCAATATTCATAGATACACTTTCGTTTGAAAAATATCGGGAAGCGCAGCCTTGGGTTGCATACCGGCAGTTCTGTCAGCATTTTCTCGCGCCTCTGGCTCTTATGAGCTATAAGGACATTCGTCTGAATCAGCTACTTAGAGTATATATAGATGGGATCCCTCTGGATTTGGCTAGCTCGCTCCTACCATTCCGTACCCGTTTCTTATTCCCTTTGCTCTTTCACCTTCACCTTCATGCCAGGAGCCAGAAACGCTACGCTGATAAGACTGTAAATATAGAGTGCTATAGACTAAGGCGATTGTCTTTTCTAGGATTGGTTGACAACCTAGAATCTGCTATTAGAAGACTGAAATGGCAACTCAAGGGCACAGAATGGGTCGACTACTATAGAGACACGAACTACTCAGAGGAAGCATTTCAGCATAAGAAGCAGATTGTGACAGAATTCCTAAATAAACTGAACCCTAGGAACGGGTGGGATTTAGGTGGCAATGTGGGAATATTCAATCGTATCGCCTCGGACAGGACAAGGGCATAGCAACCATGTCTTTTGATATCGACCCCGCTGCTGTCGAAATAAGTTATCTCGAATGTGTCGCAAAACGCGAAACGAACATTCTTCCTCTATTAGTAGACCTAACTAATCCAAGCCCCGGTATTGGCTGGCAAAGTGAGGAGAGGACCTCGCTGTTAGAACGTGGGCCTGCAGACGCAGTTCTTGCTCTCGCTCTGGTTCACCACCTGGCAATCTCCAACAATGTTCCCCTTGAAAAGATTGCCCGCTTCTTAAGCGGTATCTGCAGTAACTGGTTGATCATTGAACTCGTTCCGAAGACCGACACGCAGGTTCGAAGGCTTCTATCAACTAGAGAGGATGTCTTCCCGGACTATACGCAAGCAGCCTTCGAGCATGAGTTCGGCAAGCATTTCGCGGTGCGGACTTCTATAAGAGTCAGGGAGTCTGAGAGAGCCCTATATCTTATGCAGCGAATTGCGTGACACGAGGTCGTCATGAAGTTATTGCTACCTAAAATGGGAAATCCCAGCTTAAAAGCTAAATGGATAAAAGTGCCTATTCCTTTGGTCGTTTTAACTTTGTATTTTTTTTCGTTTTCCTGGTTCCTTTCTTGGTTATTGCCTGAATATAGCGCAAACGTAAACGCTGTCTTTGTCAATAGAGCCTGGAAGTTTTCATTGTTATTGGCGGCCGGGTTATATCTGATTTCTTTTGTATTCTTCAAAATAAAAAGGGGGAATAAGTTAACGTTCGAAAATAATGTAGAAAGGTTACGTCTCAGCGATTTCTTTCTGATCTTGCTTCCGTTAACGCCCGTCGTTCAATACATTTTAAACAATCAAGACATACTGTCGCCATTAGGTTCGCTGTATGTTTTGGCTGTTTTTGTGATTTTTTCTGCACTTTTTATCATCGTAACACCCACATTGCTTGGTATTGTCGGCTCAACTAAGACGCTGATGATCTTAGGCTTGGCGTTCACATTTACAATCACCAATATGGCGTTGTTAAGCGCTGAATTTCATTGGTTTGAACAGGGGAGCTTAAGTATTCAACTTGTACTTTTCAGTGGAATATTTCTTCTAAGTTGGGTTCTATACAATCTGATTGGCAGGAAGTTTTTGTACTTTGTTCTCGCTATTTTCTTTATAGCAAACAGTGCGATCCAGTTGGCACCTGACGACGGGGAAAAGATAGCGCTTAGTAGTACCGAGAACAAACTTGTAGAGCTTATTGGGTCGAAAAACCCCCTATCCACACCAAATATTTATCTACTGATCTATGACGCATATGTAATTAACGAAACAATGCTTGAATATGGTATAGATAATAGTGCTCAAGAAAAATATTTAGAAACATTGGGCTTTAAACTTTATCCACATACTTATTCAGTTGGCGACGCCTCAATTAGTACAATGAGTCGAACTCTAAACGCATCTACAGAATATTATGGTAGCGCAAGAAAGGGGATTTCAGGGGACGGGATAACACAGAACCTATTAAAAAGCTTTGGTTATGAGACTTATGGTATATTTAGTACCGACTATTTCTTTCAAGGTATTGGCTCAAGCTACGATTTTTCATTTCCAAAAGCATCACCTTCCGCTTCCGCTCATAAATTACTCGTGAAAGCAATTTTCATGGGTGAATTCAGATTTGATGTTGAGGTTGAGTTTGGCAGCCAATCAGAAGAGCAGTTTGCAGAAAATAAATTAAGCATTTTTGAAAGCGTTCCCAGCAAGCCTAGGTTTGTTTACATGCATACCACCGCCCCGGGGCATAGTCAAAACTCAGGAGCTTGCAGGCCAAATGAGACAGACCTCTTCAGGGAAAGGTTAATCGAGGCTAATGACGAAATGAAACAAGATATCGGAACGATAACTCAAAAGGATCCCGGTGCAATAATTATTGTGGCAGGTGACCATGGCCCCTACCTGACCAAGAACTGTATAAGTACTGAAGGTCACTATGATATTTCTGAAATATCTCGCCTTGATATCCAAGATAGGTTTGGAACTTTTTTAGCTATTAAGTGGGCAACTGAGGACTTTTCAAAATATGATGATATAACCGTTTTACAAGATTTATTTCCTTCAATATTTGCATACCTTTTTAAGGACGATAAACTCCTTCAAGCAAAAGTTGCGTCCACGACGTTGACGAACAAAACAATAAGTGGCACATCGGTTAAAAATGGCATTATTTATGGAGGGATCAATGACGGCGAGCCTCTTTTTGTAGATCAAAGATAGCGATTTAATACGGGATTATATCGTCCGGCCTAACGGGAAGTAGGAGATCGCCGCTGATATCCCGTTTGAATACAAGTGAAAAGAGGGATATTACGTTGATCTTCGGATAGGTTTCCTCCAGCACCCAATCTGTTGGAGGGATGTGCGTGTCGCTTTATCGACAACGTGCGGAGTCTTGTAAGAGTTAGGGAGTCTGAGAGGACCTTATATCTTATGCAGCGAATTGTATGACACGAGGTCGTCATGAAGTTATTGCCAGCTAAAATGGGAAATCCCAGATTGAAGGAGCGTCTGATTGATAGGCTCGACCTGTTTGGTCTTCTGGCTTTCTCCATGACAGTCCTCTTTATCGCGTTTCCCAATTTCCTGTTTTCCGGTAACATAGAAGACATCCCGGAAGCGGCTACTTACTACAGGTATTTTTTCTTTATCGCATTTGCTGCTTTCCTTGTTTTCGCTTTCATCGTTCTTTTATTGCCCAGACGCATCGCCCTTATTATAGGCTCGCTGCTTAGTGCCTATGCCCTTCTTGTGATCATATTTGACCTTGTCTATCCGTTAGATATGGGCCCCATCGAGACGGGGACTGAGACGGTGAAAGCCGCTCCGGCGATCGGAGCAGTTCAAATCATCCTGATGGTAGTTGCCTTTTTCATCATACTCTGTATTCCGAGAAAACTGCGTGTCGCGCTTGCTTGGTCATTTGCCGCCGTGCTCTTTATTTTCGGCCTCCCGTTTCTCTTTTCGCCTTCTCACGCGGGAGACATTTCGGGCAATGCCTCCCATTACGAGAGTGAGTCGCACCCTGATTTCAATATCTACGAAATCGTGTTCGACTCTTACTACGGGCCATGGCTGGAATGGTCCCTGGGCGAACTATCAGAAGACACCCAGGAACTTGCCGGGTTTACGCATTACAGGCGCAACGTAGCCAATTGCCTTGGAACGGCAGTTTCGTATCCATCCTTTATGAGCGGTACCGTGTATTCGTCCGACGAAACGATTGTGAACTGGCGTGAGAGTGCAAACAGAAGCTCTATTATCGACGACCTTCATGAGCGCGGATTCTCAACAACTTTCTACGGTCTCGGTGCACGCGATGGAGTCAAGCAAGCTGAAGTGGTGTACACCGATGACCCCGGCGGGACGGGCGTCGTAGACATACCACTTGCAGCGGATTACTGGGTTCTGAGAGTGGCACCTGTTGCACTTAGGCACATGGTATTGGACGACCATGGGGCGGGGCCGATTACGAGATGGGTGAAAGGTGGTGAGGAAGAACCCAGCGGCGACATAAGAAACGTTGTATCTTATCGCCAGTTCAAGAAATTCCTAGCTGATGAGCGCCTCCGGTCTTCGGGTGGCAACTACGTGCACGCCTATTTCTATCCACCGCACGGACCGTATCAACTCGACCGGAATGGGAACTATGTTGGTGGATCCTCATACGAGGAGCAGCTTCATCTTGCCACAAACATGCTTCTGGAATTCGTGGATACACTGAAAGAGCTGGGAAGATTCGACAGTAGTCTGATTATCGTCCATGCGGATCATGGAATCACTAGTGGCGCCAATAAAGCGTACGCTGGTGACCCGTTGCGGGATTTCATTCAGATAGATGAGGCGACCTCCAAAGCGATATCGAAGGTCGATGTACGATACATGACTGGCGCCCAACTGGAATCCTATTCTCTGGCATTGCTCCTGGTGAAGCCGCGTGGGGTTGGCGAGGATGCGAGCGATCTGATTATAAACGATGGGTTAACGCAGTTGTTGGACCTCAGGGAATATATCAAAAAGGTTGTAGATGAAGGCGACTGTGCCTGCATGTATCCGGAAAGAGAACAGGTAGATGTGTATAATGGACTTGTTACCCAGGAGACACCCGACGGTACCTTCCTCGCGGTGGGACACGACATTACATCAGGTCGGATCAATCATTATATCGTCCGGCCTGACGGGAAGTGGGAGATCGCCGCTGATATCCCGTTTGAGTATAAGTGAGAAGAGCGATATTATCTTTTATCCTGGAAGGCGTTAAAGAGAATAGCTCGACCTCGACATCTATGATGAACAGGTTTGTTGCGCTAATGTGCTAATATGAAAACATGAGTTTGGACAGAGTATGAGGTCTGATGATTAATCAGTTCAAAAGCATCTGGCAAAGGCGGGAAGTCCTTTTCCACCTAGTCAAGTATGACCTCAAGGCGGAGCACAAGAACAAGGTCCTCGGCTTCCTGTGGAGCTTCCTTGACCCGCTGCCGTTGCTAGTTATATATGACATTTTCGAGCTTGATTGATTTGGAGGAAGTTTTCCTGCCAATGAAAGTATGCATGTTTGTGTTCGACAATTGCCAACACGATGCCCGTGTACTAAAGGAAGCCAAAACTCTTGCCGACGCTGGATTTGATGTCCGAATAATCGCCAAGCTTGACGAATCAACTATCCCATTTGAGCAAAGAGATGGCTTCAAAATTATCCGCCTAGATTATACGTTTATCGATGTAAGAATAATCAAAGTCGTAGTGAAAGCTGTATTGATTTTGACTGCCATCGTTCTCCTCCCCTTCCTGCTAATAGTGTGGCCGTCCAAGAGAGGAAGAAACATACTTAGATCCTTCAAACCGTTGAGACCTCTTCGACCGTATTTATCGGGGCGTCTCATATCTATTCGCAGACCTATTCGCCTTTTTGAGTTCTGTTATAGGAGTTGGAAAACCGTTAAAGATGAGGCTGCTGATGTATACCACTGCCATGACCTCGGCACACTGCTTATAGGTTGGTTCGCCAGGCGACGTACTGGAGGCAGGTTAGTATATGATGCGCACGAATTGTTTACTGAACTCGGTACCATTGGTTACATGGAGAGGCAATATTACAGATTACTGGAACGGCATTTGATACATCGTGTCGATGCAGTTATCGTACCCGGCAATTCTAGAGGGCAGTATTTGTCCAAAAGATATGGGATACAATTGCCTACGTCTATATGCAATTTCCCTCCATCATATGGTCGCTACATGTGTGCAATTACTATAAGAGAAAAATTGGGCTTAGCAGGTAATACTCCAATAATTGTGTATACAGGTGGTTACATTCCTGGTAGAGGTCTCCATAACTTAGTTTCGTCCGCCACTTATCTAGACAAGGGAGTCTTGGTATTTATCGGCTGGGGAGTTCTGGAAGAGAAACTAAAGAGTATGGTGAAAGAGAAGGGATTAGAAAAGAAAGTAATTTTCACTGAACCAGTCCCGCCAAATGAACTTGTGTCGTTTATTAGATCGGCAAACTTAGGAGTAGTAATCTATCAGTATACAAGTCTCAATAATTACTATGCGTGCCCGAACAAACTATACGAATATATTCATGCCGGGTTACCTGTTGTTAGCAGTAATTTTCCAGGATTGAGAGAGATAGTCGATGGTTATCAGCTAGGCAAAACCTTCGACCCTGAAGACCCCAAGGATATAGCTGATGCAACAAATCAGACTCTCCGCGATGAAAAGAGATATAATGAGTTGAAAAGAAATGCGCTGGAAGCGGCAAGAGTATTCAACTGGGAGAATGAATCCAGGAAACTCTTGGCGCTCTATGAGGGATTGAGGTTACAGGTCCTATGATTGACCAGCTTAGAAGCATCTGGCAAAGGCGGGAAGTCCTTTTCTATCTGGTCAAGTATGAACTCAAGGCTGAGAACAAGAACAAGGTCCTCGGCTTCCTATGGAGCTTCCTTGACCCGCTGCTGTTGCTGGTCACCTACATTGTCCTGGTGGTGTTTATCTTCCAGCGGAGCGAGCCGCAGTTCCCTATTCTTCTCTTCTCTGCCCTGCTCTCCTGGCGATGGTTTATCTCCTCTTTGAGCGGCTCGGTGAACTCGGTGACGTCCAAGGTGGGGCTGGTGAGAACTGTGCGTTTCCCGCTGGCTATATTGCCGCTCACCAAAATTATCGGCGGGTTCTTCGACTTGATGTTCGGTTTTGTGATTCTGCTGCCCATGCTGTTCATCTTCGAGGCTAACTTTTCCGTGAATATGCTCTGGCTGCCGGTACTTTTGCTCATTCAGTTGATAGGCACGATTGGGGCTTCGCTCATCTGTGCCGTGCTGGGCACATATCTCTCGGATTTGACCAATATCATACAGTTCGTGCTCAGGCTATGGTTCTACATGTCCCCCGTTATGTACTCAGTTCAGTCAAGAATCCCTGAAAGATATCAGACTATATACTGGTTCGTCAACCCGTTCGCGGGTTTGCTGGAATCATACAAGAATATCCTGGTTCGAGGCTTACCGCCCAGCGAGTATGTGGCAGTGGCAGCGGTGATGGCTGTGGTGGTATTCGTAGTCGGCTTCTGGTATTTCGCTCGTGATGAGCATAAGCTGGTGAAGGCAATATAATGGAAATCATCAAGGTCACAGACCTGGGAATACGGTTTAAGATGGTGAAACGGAAGCGCGCCAGGACACGCGATTTCCTCATGGACCGGCTCAACAGTCTGCGCAACTCGTCATCCAGTGATTTCTGGGCGTTGAAGCATGTCTCCCTCAGCGTAATCAAGGGGGACACTGTAGGGGTCATCGGCAGGAACGGCTCGGGCAAGAGCACGCTGCTCCGCGTTATCGCGGGGGTTTATCCTCCCGACGAAGGTAAGGTGTCTGTTGAGGGGGAGGTCTCCACCCTGTTCGGGCTCGGTGCTGGCTTTCAACCGGAGCTTTCGGGGCTGGACAATATCTACCTCAACGGCGTTCTGATGGGGCTGCCCAAGAAGGAGATTGACGGCATACTGGACAAAATCATCGAGTTCGCTGAGTTAGGCGAGTTCATTGATATGCCGGTGAGGACGTATTCCTCAGGCATGCACTCTCGCCTGGGCTTTGCCATAGCCATGAATGTTACCAAAGACATAGTGTTGATTGACGAGTTAATGGGAGCGGGCGATGAGTCGTTTAGGAAGAAATGCGACCAGGAACTGAGCAGGATAATAGGCGAGAGGACCATCGTCATGGTCAGCCACAGCATGCCGACTATACAGAGGTTCGCCAATAAGGTGATATGGCTCGATAAGGGACAAATCGTGGCGCAGGGCGACCCCAAGGAGGTGATACAGCAGTATCTAACTGCTCTCCGCATCAATGCGGGCAGCATTCAGAGAGTCATGACTGATACCCGCTGATGCAGCAAAACGAAGTGAAACAAAGTAGTGAAGTACCTATAGTCACCATAAACTAAAGCAACATTCTTCTATAGAATTATAGGCAGGATATGAGTGGAAGAATCTGCATAATGAGCTCGGTTCACACTGCCTTTGATACCAGGATATTCCATAGGGAGGCAACGAGCCTGGTGGGCGCAGGGTATGACGTGACTCTTATTGCGCAACACGAGAAGAATGAGGTTGTCAACGGCGTCAAAATAGTGGCATTGTCCAAACCCAAAAACAGATTGCGGCGAATGATGGGACTCTGTAAGGTTTTCAGGCTTGCCGTTAAGCAAAATGCCGACGTCTACCATTTTCACGACCCAGAACTTATCCCCATCGCCGTATTGCTGAAACTCGCAACTCGGAAGAGGATAATCTATGACATTCATGAAGATGTACCCAAACAGATATTGACGAAGGAATGGCTACCGCGTTATTTAAGAGGTCCGGTAAGCAGAATCACGGCTTTCTTCGAAACCATTACTTTCCCCGTATTCAATGCCGTGGTAGTTGCTGGCGATGACATTGCTCAGCACCTTCCCCGTTCTCCAAAGTTGGTTGTCGTAGGGAACTATGCTCCCACCGAAATAGTCAGGCGGATTGAGGCCCTAAAGGTAGGCATTGAAGATCTGCCTATACTCATCTATGCCGGCGAATTAGCCACCGACAGATGTGTGAGGGAGTTAGTTCAGGCTGCCAACTTTCTGCAGCGGAGAGCAAAGCTTGTTCTGTTAGGCAGTTTCTCTGAACCTCTCTTTGAGAAAGAAATACGAGCCATAGCGGGCAGCAATGTCGAGTTTGTGGGGCAGGTTTCCTATGAAGCAGTACTATCATACCTAGCAAGAGCAAACATAGGCTTGGCTCTCTTCCATCCCAGCCCTAACAGTACAGAAGCAAGTCAACGAAACCGCAAGTTGTATGAGTACATGGCTGCAGGCCTTCCCGTCATTACAAGTAATTTCCCCTCCTGGCAAGAGATCGTTGAAAGAAATAACTGCGGGCTAACTGTAAATCCGCTCGACCCTGCCGAAATTGCCCGGGCAATCAAATACTTAATAAGCCATCCAGAAGAAGCTAAGAGAATGGGTGAAAACGGCCGAAAGGCTGTCCTTGAGAAATACAACTGGGAGACAGAGAGCAAGAAGCTTCTCAACGTTTATGCAAATCTGATGAAAGGGGTTTAGCGAAGGGAATGCCCAGTTGGGTGCAGAATCACTTCTGTGCGCTTCGGGATGTTCTTTGCTTTGCAGCCATCTCGAATTTGCCAACCAGCTCATGAAAACTTTATACTGCTCATTTGTTTCCAGGATAAAGCTCGACAATCGCAGGACCTATAGAGGGAGTACTTGAAGCACAAAGAATTATTGAATGACTTCTAGTAGAATATGCGTATTTAGGCATTAGAACTGGATTTCCCATATCAAAGGGTGACCATAAGCGCAACATATGCTATGATAGCTTCAAAAGCCCCTGTGTTTAGCTTCACGGCAAGGGGTTGGCTGGAGGAACCCAATGGGTGAAGAAAGACAAGAGGCACTGGAGGTTCACTTCGATAAGCGGCTGAGGCTGGAGTTCCACGGGGTCAGGATCACCTCGGATGCTGGGCTGCTGCCTGTCGGGAACTCGATGGGGCACTGGGATTAACGGAGGAAGCGCCAACCTATCTGCGAGAGACACGAGGGATGAGGAATGTGCAGCATGAGCTGGTGCCGCTGTTGTGGCAGTCTGTGTACAGTCGCATGGCGGGATACGAAGGACACCAACTATGCGGTGAGGCTGCCAGGGAATCCCGCTATGCAGGCGGTGGTTAGACGGCGGGCCATGGAGAAGCAGGCGGTCAGCACCAACACCCTGGAGCCAATTGTGGAGCGATACCAGAAGAGACTGATGCGTCTGCTGTTCAGGGCTGATGCTCCTTTGCCTGCCGGAGGTATACGAATGTCGAGCTATCTATTGATCGCGAGGTAAAACAGACAATTGGGCCATCAACACTCGCCGATGAAGAGAAATGGGAAGATGAGGTGATTTTTATCCCTGATAAAATGGGTGAAAACCAGAAGGTCGAATTCAACCTGTATAAGCTGGGAGAAGCTAAGTCCTATAAGTCTTTCTATACATGGCTTAATGTGAAAAATATGGGTTAATTTTGAATACCCTATTGTAAGTTAACAGATGAAATAGATGGCAACACTAGTTAGCAACCTGAAATCGCCGCGAATCATTTATGGCTTAGCTATGCTTATCATCTTTGGTATAGCCCTTTTCCTGCGGATCTATTTCTCTTACCACAACGTCTTCGCTGCGGGGTGGGTTAACTTTCAGCAAAGCGATTGCTGGTATCACATGAAGCAGGTGATGGGTTTGGCTCTCCACTTCCCACATCGTAACCTTTTCGACCCCTATTACTTATATCCCGGTGGAGCGCACGTCAGCTTCCCGCCTTTCTTCTATCTTTTTTTGGGCTTTTTTGCCTGGGTCTTCGGTGCTGGCTCACCGTCCCAGAAGGTTATAGAGACGGTTGGGGCCTATTTACCAGCGATCTTGGGAGCTTTAGTGACCGTGCCTGTGTACTTCATAGGTAAGGAGCTATTCAACAGAAAGGCAGGACTTCTAGCTGCAGCCCTGATTGCCATATTGCCCGGTCGATTCCTGTGGCGCTCCATGCTGGGATTCCCCGATTATCATGTCATGGAAACCTTGCTTTCAACTGTGACCATGATGTTCTTGATACTGGCGGTGAAAAGCGCAAAGCAAAGAAAGCTCTCATTTGATAGCCTGCAGAAGCGAGACTGGAGAATGCTGGGAAAACCTTTGCTTTATTCCCTCCTGGCTGGGATTGCTCTGGGATTATACCTTCTTACGTGGAGAAATGGCGGGCTCTTCATATTCATAATATTTGTTTTCGCTGTTCTCCAATACATTTCAGACCATCTAAGAGGAAGGTCAACTGATTACCTTTGCATCGTTGGCGTGTTTTGCTTTCTCATATCCTTGTTGCTAATTCTCCCCGCTTGGAACGGATACTCGCTTTGGAACCTTCAGTTCGCATCGCTACTCATCGGCATATTGACCTTCCTGGCGCTGGGCATCCTTTCCGTCTTGATGGCTACTAGAAATATGAAGCGATACTACTACCCTGTAGCGCTGATGGTGTTGGGTGGCATAAGTGTGGCATTGTTCTATCTTATCAACCCCTCGTTGCTCAACTCAATTCTAGATAAGGTAAGCATGTTTACACCGTCTCGGGGCATGTTGACAATCGCCGAGGTCAAGAGACTCTCCTTGTCCTTAGCATGGGATATATTCACCACTGGTTTCTATCTTGCCCTGATATCCCTCGTTTTAATAGCTTATCTTGTCATAAAGGAAGGAAACGCGCCTAAGACGTTGCTACTTGTCTGGAGCCTGATAATGCTAGTAGCCACATTTGGGCAAAACCGCTTTGCCTACTACTTCGCGGTGAATGTTGCGCTTCTCGCAACTTACCTACCCTGGAGAGTACTGAATTTCGTCGGCCTTTGGAAAACCTCTGAAGAGATCCCAAAGCAACAAGATGTCAAGAGTGAGAAGGTTGAGAGAGATAAGGAGAGGGTTAAGCTAAGTAAGAAATCGAAGCGCAAGCAGGCGAAGGCACGAAGGGAAGCGAAAAGGACGCTTGTTACAGAACATCGTGGCGCGATGTATGCCTACAGGATCATAGCTATAGTAGTTGTATTCTTCCTGGTGTTCTATCCTAATATCGGACCAGCAATTGACCTCGTCAAGGCTAATACAGGTGTGCCACTGGATTGGCAGGAATCTCTTGTCTGGATGCGAGAAAAAACCCCGGACCCATTGGGAAACCCGGACTTATATTATGAGCTGTCCCAAAGACCGCCAGCGGGCCAAGCCTATAGTTATCCTGCCTCAGCGTACGGGGTGATGAGCTGGTGGGACTATGGCTACTGGATCACCTATATAGCTCACCGCATACCAAACACGAATCCATCTCAGGCCCATGCCCAAGATGCAGCTTTATTCTTCACCACACAGGATGAGTCCTCTGGGAATCAGGTGCTTAATAGATTAGGCTCCAAGTATGTAATCATCGATTATTCCATGGCTTCCGCGAACAGGGAGTTTGATGCCATGGCAACTTGGGCTGGAAAGAGCAAAACTCAATTCTTCGATGTGTTCTATCAGAGTATTCAGACGGGGACGCTTCAACCCATAATGTTTTATTATCCTGAATATTATCAGTCCATGTGTTCCCGATTATATCTGTTTGCAGGCAAAGAATGGATTCCTCAACAGACCCTGGCAATTTCCTGGAACCTGAGGGAGTTGACGAGTACCGACGGGAGCACCTTCCAGGCCAAGGTCATCACTGACCAGAAATCGTTTTCCACTTATGACAGTGCGAAGGCGTTTGTAGATGCTCACCAAGACTATCGAATAGTGGGCACGGATCCGTTTGTGAGCCCTGTGCCCCTCGATAAATTGGAGCACTTCACACTGATTCACAAGTCACCAACCACGGCCATATTCCGGGCTGGTGAGACAATTTCTATTGTGGAAATCTTCGAATATTCCCCCGAAAACGCCCAGATGATTAATACCCATTAGAATAGCATGAAAAAGGTATTGATATTATCCTCTCGTGTTCCCTATCCCTTGGTGGGTGGGGACCGTATCAGAGTCTATAACATGTCCAGGATCATTGCGACAAAATATCAGGCGGACCTTCTAGCCATCAATGAAAGTGGGGCCAAACGTGAGGACATTAAAGTTCTAGAGGAGACGTTTAACGAGTTGTTCCTCTTTGACTTCGGCCCTATGACGCTCAAACTAAATGCACTCAAGAAGCTCCTTTCAAGAAAACCCATTCAAGTGGAGGGGTATTATTTCTCAGCGATTCAGAAGTGGATTGATGGTCATTGGAAAGAGTATGATCTTATATACTGCAATCATGTAAGGACAGCCGAGTATGTGCGAAATTTGCCATGCCGCAAAGTATTGGATTTCGTAGATGCGATCTCCCTGAACTACAAGACAGCTCTCAGCCGAGCTAAAGGTTTCTGGAAAGCGTTCTATTTTATAGAAGAAAAAAGGCTATTGCCCTATGAACTCAGAGTCTTGCGAAGCTTCGATAAATCCTTTGTCACCTCTCCAGTGGATAGAAGATATCTCCTCGGCCACGCTTCAGGTCCAGCTAGTCTGGAGGTAATCCCCAATGGGGTGAACAACCGCGCAGTGGAATGGAGTAAGAGCGTGAAAGAAGAGAACTGGATTTCTTTTTTGGGTAAAATGGACTATTACCCTAACGAAGATGCGGTTATCTATTTTGCCAAGGAAGTCTTCCCACTTTTGAGTAAAGCCATTCATAATATGAAGTTCATCATTGTAGGTGCCTATCCTACTAAGAAGGTGCAACAGCTGAAGAGAATCCCCGGAGTAGAGGTTACTGGCTTTGTTGATGATCCCTATGAATACCTAGCGAAATCCAAGGTGGTAGTGGCTCCAATGAGATTCGGAGCAGGCATCCAGAACAAGATCCTGGAGGCTATGGCCTTGAAAAAAGCAGTGGTGACAACATCAGTAGGTGCAGGTGGGGTTCAAGGCGAGGATGGCAGTCATTTCGTCATCGCAGATACACCACGAGAGATGTCGGAGAGGATCCTGGAATTGATACGCGATGAGCACAAGAGAATAGTACTAGGTGAAAACGCTCGCGTTCTGATAGAGCACGAATACACTTGGAATATCGTGGGCAGAAAACTTTTAGAGGAACTCAGTGAAGTTATATGATGAGTAAGTCCTACGGAAAAGATAGCGTGACACTTGTTTCCTGGGGCAATCTCAGTGTATTACGGTAAATAGCCCTGAAGGCCCGATCTATCTGAGGTGCTGCCTAGCGTCACGAAAGGCGCCATTAGGCTTTAGGGTACAGAGAGGAGCAATAGAAATCTCGACACCATCGTCATGCCTCGCACTTTCAATACTAGTTGGCTCATTCGTAGTCGCTTTCGTGGGCTTCGGCTTTGCTATACCACGCCTCAGACGAGCCGGTATAGTCGGCAAGGATATGCATAAGCCTGACCGACCGGAGGTTCCTGAGTTGGGAGGCCTACTCCTTGTTGCTGGCTTCAGCGCAGGCATGCTCATGGCCATTGCTTTTGATACATTTCTCACCCGTTTTATTTCCATCAGCCTGGCCGAGGTCTTCTCAGTGCTTTCGGTTGTATTGATAGCTGCGTTGATTGGTGTCGTTGACGACCTGATTCCCCTTCGCCAAATCACCAAGGCGATCCTCCCCATCTTTATTGCGGTTCCCCTTATAGCAGTGAGAGCAGGTGATACCACAATAGCCTTCCCCTTCATAGGTTCTATAGATCTTGGCATCATCTATTCCCTTGTCCTGATTCCAATCGGTGTTACCGGGGCGGCCAATGCGGTGAACATGCTGGCAGGGTTTAACGGAGAAGTATCGGGGGTAGGGTTTGTGGCAGTGGGCTCTTTGGCGATAATTGCCTATCATGTCCATGATACAGCCGCGTTTCTAATCCTCGTTGCTGCACTGGGTGCGCTTTTAGCTACCATTTACTTCAACTGGTATCCTTCCAAGATATTTATCGGTGACGTAGGCACACTAAGCATCGGGGCAATTATCGCTTCTGCGGTCATCATCGGGAATTTTGAGCTGGCGGGGGTTATTATTATAATTCCCTATGCTCTGGATTTTTTGATCAAGGCAAAGAATCGCTTCCCCACCAGTAGCTATGAGGGGTCATGGGGGGTATACAGGGATGGCAAGCTGTTCTGCCCAGAATCTGGGCCTATGGGCCTAGGGCTACTTATCCTAAAGCTGACAGGGGGTACTAAGGAAAGGAATGTAACGTTGATTCTTATGGGGCTTGAGGCGGTATGCGGAGGGCTTGCCATCTGGCTGTTTTGGTAACATCAGGTCGAAAAACCAGCAAAGCAACAGACGTTGATTTTGGGTAACACATTGCTATGCTCTCTAACAGAACCGTGAAGCTCTATAATTGAAGTGGGTGGCACACTAGATGGTCTGGAATGAGTCAGCCACCTTCGCTTGCACAACGCGATTTCATGGATGACCTGTACCTGTCGGTTATGAAGAACCGTATATCTGCTAAGTGTCACTTTATCGCTAGAAAAGAGCCTGCTCTATTCGTTTTCTGTATGGTTATCGTTTGTGAGCTCTGGGGATCAGTTCTGCAGAAACTTGGACTGATCTTTGCGCGATAAGGATTGGGTGACCTTACCCCGTTTTATAGGCCAGTACTGATTAGAGAATTCCCGGTTTCTCCTGCGAACTCTTGTGGGATCATACTGACATTCCCCCAGTATTAGTATCACCGGATATTAGAGCCCAGTCGCTGTTACAGCATACTCCATAGGAGCCCTACCGTTCAATGAGCTGTGGGGGCTGACCTCGAATGAGGGCTTTAGCAAACAGAACACTCCTCGGTGATGCAAAAACTGGGAGTCGGTAGAGCCTTGTAAGGGCTATTTTAGCTTCAAAACAGGGCTCCGTGACAAGTCACATATTCCTAAACCGCGTGTCGGGCGTTCGAGTCGCCCCAGGGGGTACCAGCTTTGAGAAGCTGTCCCCTAAAAGGATTCTTAAGAGAATCGGGGTGTCAGAACGCTAGGTCTACCGAATACCTTTGAGCTCTCGACCACGGATATTAGAACCACTGGGGGCTTTATCTGCAATTTCTGTGATGGCGGTGTGATACGCGACATCAAGCGTTTGTCGGATGCACAGCGCTCCAAAACCGCTTCATTCTGAAACGCTGGTTAGCTTGACAAATAGTAATTCGCTGTTATAATTTACATAACGACCTGTTTAACGTTTGCTATTCCCCGACCTGTTCTATAGCACAGGCATTCCCCAGGCCATGGATGATCAAACTCCAATCAGGTCATAAAAAAGGAGGTCATCCATGGGATATACAGACAAAACTCTAACTTGCTCAGATTGCAACACAAGTTTCACATTCAGCGCATCCGAGCAGGAGTTCTTCGCTTCCAAGGCCTTCACCAATGAGCCCCGGCGTTGTCCCAACTGCCGGGCAGTCAAAAAACAAGAGCGCGGTGGCGGGTATGGTGGCGGTGGAGGTGGAGGCTACCGACAGCAGAGGGAAATGTACCCTGCAGTATGCGCCTCTTGCGGCAAGAACACACAGGTCCCCTTCGAGCCCCGAAACGGGCGCCCGGTGTACTGCTCTGACTGCTACTCAAAAACGAAGCGGTAGAGACAAGGGAAGCAGTTAGCTTCCGCTCTACTCCATCAAATCGGTTTGGTGGGTTGGGCTGGGGATAACGGGCAGTTGGAAATGGTGCCCGATTCCTCTTTGTGACGCATCATGTTGTTTGCATCACACCATGTCCTTCGCTTTTACCGCTTAGGAGCGCTTCCCCTTGAAGTGCTCCTAAGCTGATTTGACCAGGACATCGCATAGCCACAACATCGTGGCTGCCAATCTTGAAGAACCAATCGAGGCATGGTGCCTTTGGTGAAGGTCACGTTAAAGGCAGATAATAGGTCGAGGTTGTTGGCAGGAGTTAGCCCATTCAGCCTGGGGGAGGTTTGAGATGGAGAATAAGCGGGAACAGTTTGATGACGATGGCAAGGAGTGTATTCATCACTGGTTAATCGATGCGAGTAATTTTGGTGTCTGCAAGAAGTGCGCAGCGAGCAAGCAGTTTTGCGGTTCGTGGGACACCGCGAGCGCCCGAAGAGGTTTGCATCTCGGGTCTGGCAAGGTGCGGCATGGTGTTCGAGGCAGCAAGAGCTAACCGACCACATTGCATCGCTTGGGAACGGAACATTCTTGAGTGATTATCTAAAATCAGAGGAGCAATTGGAATGAAACAGAGACTTGTCACAGTTGCAATAAGTGGAGCTTTTGATCCTATCCATGTTGGTCATATTAGATACGTTCGTGAAGCGGCCAAACTAGGTGATAGGCTGGTGGTAATTTTGAATGGCGACGATTTCCTGCTTAGAAAAAAGGGGTTTGTGTTCAGGCCATTTGAGGATAGAAAAGAAATTCTGGAAAACATCAAAGGAGTTGATGAAGTTATTGCTTCTGTGGACGAAGACCAGACTGTACGCAAGACGCTGGAACTGGTCAAGCCCGACATATTTGCGAAAGGCGGTGACAGGACTGGACCGGAAAATATTCCCGAAGCAGAGACTTGTCGCAAAATCGGCTGTAAATTGGTCACTAACGTTGGAGGAGTCAAAATTCCGTCAAGTAATGAGCTATCCTGGAAAGTTAAAGAGTTAGGGATGGAAGATACGAGCAGATTGAGAATCACCTGCCCTCACTGTGATGACCATCCGATATTGAAAGAGAAGTGTCTCTATTGTAAAGGTACAGGTAAAATAGTGGTTGGAAAGTCGGATTAGAAAAGAAATGTGGGGAAACTGATTATCAGGAGCACCTAGAATTCTCACGGTGAAAACTTGCTTGGTTTGTGCAACGCGAACCAAGCTTAGTCTAACCAATTATAGTTTGCGTCATAGCTTAAATCTAGGTGGAGCAATGGCTGGAGAGCAAGGAAGGTGCCCTAACTGTGGCAGCGACCAGGTAGTGAGGGCGGGCAAATACAACAGGGGCGAAAAGGGCGTGGAGCAACGCTACCTTTACAGGAGCTGTCATAGGTTCACCACCAGGCCCGTGTGCAACAGCTTGAGCTTATTAAGTCCAGGGATTTGTCGAGATGAATAGCAAGGAGTGTCAGACAAAAGTGCCAAGGAAAAAGTTGAACGTGGCATCAGACTGCCCAGGTCATCGCGATGAACTGGTGGCGAAGCTCGAGGAGGTGGACAGGATAATCCGCGATGAGATAACGAGAGAGGTAGCCTCTGTAAGCCGTGACACATTCGCCTCATCTCGAGTCGCCTGTTTAATGAGGGCCCGTGCAGATGTTCAAAGCGCAATCACATCTCTGCTTGGTGCTAGCCATTAAGAACACTGCTTGACAGGCTGACGCCAGCAAAACACATGATCTGAGTGTTCATCTGAGGCTCCGCCGCTTAGACATGCTTGAAGTGATGCGGTTCAAGCCCAGTGAAGATCTGAAGAAGGGGGACACGGTAAAAATCGCTATCGAGAAGGCTTAAGTGCCTGCATTCCCATAGCGGGGTCGTGGCAAATTCGGAGTTGCCTCCCCTGCATCTTGGAACGATAACAGGAGGAAAAGCGGGCCAGTAAAGCAACCGCTATATAGTGAAAAGGTAAAGCACTGTAGTCTCTGCAGTAATCCGCTGTTTCCCAGCGTGGAAACTTCAAGAAATTGGAGGCGTTCTCTGCAAGAGCATTCGAGAGTTCAGCAGAGCAAATGATGGCTAAAGATTTCAGCGTTTACCCATGTGGTCTCCACTTAAATGTAGGTGCGATGGCCAGAGATAGATAGGAAGAAGGTAATCTGCCGTGAATTGTAGAGTCTGTGGTAATCCGCTTTTCGCAAGTAGGACAGTTTTCAGTTGCTCTTGTGGGTCAATGACCCACGCCGAGTGTTGGGAGAAGCATATAGTGGAGTCCCACAAACCCGCCTACACAACTGGGACTTTCACCGTATATGGTGAGTTCGTTCCTAGGAGTGCTGAAACCGAGCAAGGCTCACATCCTACAGAGAAAGAGCCTATTGCCCTTGGAAGGGTGCAGAGGGTAAAGTAGTGGTTAATAATCGGAAGCTGTCTGAAACCGTAAGCCTGACGGAGGAAAAGAGAGGGAACGCTTCGTTTGTATCCCTGTTCCAAAAGGAAGAAGAAGGGAAGCTAAGCGTTCCCGTCTATACAGTGTTGTTGAATTTAGTCAGAAAAGGTTGGAGGTGGAGAGAATGAAGGTAATTAGCTACGATTGCATTGATAAACATCACGTTATAGCTAGATGTCCTGAATGTGGTATGGGCATTTCGATGATAACTTGCAGAGACGATTTCAATGGCATCGCGGAGACCAATTGTAGTGAATGTAATAAGGTTCTGGCCTTCTATCTCATAATGGAAGAACGCAAAGCTTGGATGCTCGGCGAGCCAATGGAGATGGTTACCAAGAAGGTTACTTAGTAGAAGTTGCTCTGAAGAAAGCATAAATGCTTGGCGCCCAGTAGTGCTTCATGCTGTCTGAGAAGGGTTAATTCTGGTTTCTCTATTTCTTGGTTCGACACTCTTTCTCAAGAGTAACCATGTCTCCATTTTGAAAACCCCGGAATTTGAAGAAGCTCCTCAGGTGCTCGTCGCCATCTCTTAAAAGCACTCGTGCGCCGACTTTCTCTTGCTCACACACCTCACAAAAGGCTTCAACCAGCCTTCGACCTATACCCAAATGTCGATAATTACGGTGTACTACAACCATGTGTATCCACCCTCCCATATCGTTCCCGTACCAAAGTGAACGTATGTCTCCCAAAAGAAAGCCCACTACCACTCCATCTAGCTCTGCTACAAAATTCATAGTTGGACGATATAATTTCTCCTCAGCTTCGGCTTCTATTTCCCATGGCATAGCTCGTGGGAGGCCAATCAAAGACCTACCAACTACCTCTAATTTAGGCATATCGTCGTCAACCATTCTACGAACCGCAATGATTTTTTCTTCGAGTTGCATTACTAACCTCCATCCCTTTCAGAAAATAGAAGTGTCCTCCCCTCCCTCTCTTATAGTTGGCAGGAAGAAGAGGACCCCTTTACCCCTTTTAGACAGGCTATCTCCTGTTGGCCACGAGTTTGCCTGCCTGGCTTCGAGTGCTACTGTGTTTCAGGACTGCTGAAAGCTCGTGGTCTCCGATTACATCCTCAACCCATTTGCTGAAATCATTCCTATCTATAGTGACGTGGTATTGAAAGGTCTCCTCCGACATTTCCCGCAGAGCGGCACCGAGTTCATCCAGGTTCTTCAGCACGCGGCCATCGTGGCACCAGAATACTTTGTCTGCTGCAACATCTGATAGACACGATTTGCTTACTGCTGTGGTCAGCACCCGAACCGCTCTAGCTCCGTTCTTGCCTATTCTATACATCTTAGTCCCGCACACCGGACACACACCATTGGTCGCCGGCTTCCCATTCTTCATGGTTACGCTCTTGGCATTTTTCATTTCCCTCTTTGTATGACACTTCACACAATATGCTTGCATCGCCTACCTCCTACCTTTTTTCCTAGAATAGCAAATTTAATGAGTTGAAATCAGGGAGTGAATTGTATCTTCATCCGAGCCCGAGCCCCAGTCTCTTCTCTGCTTTAGCAATTATCTCGCGAGTAGTGTCGATCATATCCTGACTTACGGAGACCGAGGTGATACCCCATTCCACGAGCTTCTCGGTAAGCTCGGGGTAAACTGATGGCGCCTGCCCGCAGATGGAGCAGGTAACACCCATGCTCCTGGCTACCTTAACGGCTCTTTCCAAGAATATCATGACAGCTTCATCCCGCTCATCGAAGAGTTTGGCCAGTTTGGCGTTGTCCCTGTCAACACCCAGGACAAGCTGGGTCAGGTCATTGGAGCCGATGGAAATGCCGTCGATACCCACAGCCAGGAACTTATCCAGCAGGATGACGTTGGACGGCACTTCAACCATCATCCAGAGCTTGAAGTCGTCAGAGCGCTTCAGCCCCTCGGCTTCCATAATCTCTTTGGTTCTGGCTAGCTCTTGGACGGTTCTGACAAAGGGAATCATCACCCAGAGGTTATTATATTTCTCCCTCACCTTCTTTATTGCGGCTAACTCTAACTTGAATGTATCAATATCGAAAATGTACCGCGAGGCTCCTCTGTAGCCAAGCATGGGGTTTTCTTCAGTTTCTTCGTACTTTTCGCCACCTTTCAAAGCTCTGTATTCGTTAGTCTTGAAATCAGTAGTTCTGTAGACTACCTGGCGGGGGTAGAACGCCTTGGTAAAGGCGGTTAACCCTACCGCAAGCTTATCAACAAATTCCTGACCTCGATTCTGTTCAATCATGTAACTGGGGTGCTCACCGATCTGAGCTACTATGAACTCAGCCCTCAGCAGACCTATGCCATCTACGTCACGAGAAGCAACCCTATCAACTAGCTCTGGTTGTGCTAAGTTTACCAAGAGCTTGGTCCTGGTCTTTACTTTAGCTCTGGCTTTAGTCTCTTCCTTTTGGGCAATTTCTATTTTACCCGAGAAGACCTTGCCATTTCTGCCATCCACAGTAATCACCTGTCCGTCTTTCAGCGTCTTCGTTGCCTTTCCAGTACCGACAACACAGGGGATACCCATCTCACGGCTGACAATGGCAGCATGGGCGGTTCTACCGCCACGGTCGGTAACAATGGCGACTGCTCGCTTCATAGCCGGAACGTAGTCGGGCGTGGTCATTTCAGCAACCAGCACATCGCCTTCAAGCACCCTGTCTATTTGAGAGGGGTCGGTGACTATTTTCACAGGCCCCCAGGCAATACCAGGACTGGCGGGTGCTCCCGATAGAAGCGCTTCCGCTGGAATCTCAAGCCCGGCCTCAACCGTTTCCTTGATGGTGGTTACTGGCCGGGTTTGCACTATATAGATTTTGCCATTCTCCTTTGCCCATTCAATGTCCTGGGGGAATTGATAATGTTCCTCTAAACGCTTCCCTATTTTGGCCAGGGCAATAATGTCCTCGTCACTTATCTTTTGCTGCGCTTGCTCTTCAGGGGTGAGGACAACTTTCATATTAGCGTCTTCACCTCTGCCGTTTTTGTTTCTGACAAGTTTCCATTCCTGCTTTTTGACTTCTTTTTCGATAATATTCAGCTCATCTTTGCTAACAACAAAGTAATCAGGAGTTACATCACCCGAGACGATCATTTCGCCAAGTCCATGGATGGCTTCTATGGTTATCTTATTACGGTCACTCGTTATTGGTTCCACGGTGAACATCACTCCGGCAGCTTCAGACTGAACCATCCTCTGTACCGGAACGGCGATGCCTACTGTAGAGTGGTCAAAACCGTGATGCGCACGATAAAAGATGGCGCGTGCCTCGAAGAGAGAGGCCCAGCATTTAATAACGGCGCACAGGACCTCATCCTCCCCTTCAACATTGAGATATGTCTGCTGCTGGCCGGCGAATGAAGCTTCGGGCAAGTCTTCCGCAGTGGCTGAAGAGCGAACGGCAACCAGGCCCTTTCCCATTTGTCTATAGGCATTGCGAATCTCAGCGGCTATTTCTGGCAGCATCGGTGCTTCTGAGAATATCCTTTTTATTTCGGCAGAGACTTCCTGGAGCCGTTTGATATTATCAACATCCAGTGTCCCCAGCAGATCATAGATTTTCCTCTCGATTCCAGTTCTTTGCAGGAAGGTGAAATAGGCATCGGTGGTTATAATGAAGCCCGGGGGCACGGGGATATTGGCTTTAGTCATCTCACCCAGATTTGCCCCCTTGCCACCGACGAGGCGCAAATCATTTTTGGTGACTTCATCGAACCAGACGACAGCCCTGTGCTTTCGTCCCATATTCTTCCTGCCTCCTATTTCTTTGACTCTGGTTATGCTTGCCATCAATTTTACCTCCAGGAGAACAGGAGAGCAAGTTCGGCCTCACCCACCTCATAAAATGTCTGATTTGCCGCACTCTGGGGAACCTAAGGTAATGAAGTGTATTTGACACCGTTTTGCCCATTTCCAGCGGGCCTCGGACGCGGTGAACCCGTCCGGTTAGATGATCTCAACGAGTTCGATATCGAAGATAAGGTCTTTCCCCGCCAGGGGATGATTTGCGTCCAGCGTCACGCTACATTCTGAGACGTCGGTCACCTTTACCAGGGACACCTTGCCATTCAGTTGACAGATATCAAGTTCCAGGCCGACGGATGGCTTGATATTATCGGGGAACTTATTCCGATCAACTGCCGCCACCATTTGTTCATGGCGCGGGCCGTATGCTTCACAGGCCGCGATCTTGACGGTTCTCGAGTTGCCTGGTTTCATCCCGACCACTGTTTCCTGAAAGGCCGGTATCAGCATAGACTTCCCGATCCTGAATTTTAGAGGGTTGCATCCGCAAGAGGTCTTAAATACCGTGCCATCATCCAATCTGCCAGTGTAGTGAATCCTTACAGTATCACCACTTTTTGCTAGTGCCATTATCCCCTCCTTGCAGCCAGACAGTTAGAAAGTAAAAAGTTCTATTCCCAATTTACACAACGGGGTCGGTCAGCTCTTGGTGTCTGGGACAACATGATGCACACTGCTGGGTCTGGCGTACCAGGATTTTTGTATGGCCCCCCACGAACTGCAAAACTGCTTGCTCGTTCCGCACTTCTTGCAGACACCAAAATTACTCGCATCGATTAACCAGTGATGAATGCACGCCTTGCCATCGTCTTTGAACTGTACCCGTTCATTCTCCATCTCAAACCTCCCCCAGACAGAATGGGAAAACTCCTGCCCACAACCTCGACCTATTATCTGCCTTTACCGCGACCTTCGCCGAAGGCACCATGCCTCGATGGACTCTTCAAAATTGTCAGCCACGATGTTGTGGCTATGTGAGGTCCTGGTCAGATCAGCTTGGGAGCACTTCAAGGGGAAGCGCTTATGAGCGGTAAAAGCGAAGGACATGGTGTGATGCAAAGCACACGATGCGTCACAAAAGAGGAATCGGGCACCATTCCCAGCTGCCCGTTATATCCTCAGCCCAAACCGCCAAACCGATTTGATAGAGCGGAAGCTAACCGCTTCCCTTGTCTCTACCGCTTCGTTTTTGAGTAGCAGTCAGAGCAGTACACCGGGCGCCCCTCTCGGGGCTCGAACGGTACCTGGGTGTCCTTGCCGCAAGTGGCACAAACAGCAGGGTGCATTTCTCTCTGCTGTCGGTAGCCTCCGTTGTTGCCATACCCATTACCGCCGCGCTGTACTTTTCTGGCTGCCCGGCAGTCAGGACAACGCCCTGGATCATGGGTGAAGCTCTTGGAAGCAAAGAACTCCTGCTCGGATGCGCTAAAGGTGAAGCCAGTGTTGCAATCTGAGCAAGTTAGAGTTTTGTCCGCGTAGCTCATGGATGACCTCCTTATTTATTCTTTGGACCTGAAAAGAGTCTGATCATCCATGGCCTGGGGAATGCCTGTGTAATAGAACAGGTCGGGGAATAGCAAACTTTGAACAGGTTTCTAATTGAAGTATAACAGCGAATTATGATTTGTCAAGCTCGAGAGCGTTTCAGGAAAATAGGTCTCAGTTCTGCTAATCCCTTCCGTAACTTCCAGCAAGATTTTGCGGTAGACGGCGGACAATTACAAGGGGATTTTGACTTCAAAACAGGCTGTGTTATAATCTCAAAACAAGGGGCAGCGCGCAGAGGGGTGTAGCTCAGTCAGGTAGAGCGGCGGTCTCCAAAACCGTTGGTCGTGGGTTCGAATCCTGCCACCCCTGCCATTTGCCGAGGTGGTGGAAACGGTAGACACGCCATCTTGAGGGGGTGGTGAGCGTAAGCTCGTAGGAGTTCAAATCTCCTCCTCGGCACCATGCTATAATAGTAACGTGAGGCGAGCGGAAGTAGTTCAGCGGTAGAATGCCTCCTTGCCAAGGAGGAGGTCGCGAGTTCGAATCTCGTCTTCCGCTCCAGTGGCGACGTAGCCAAGTGGCAAGGCGGGGGTCTGCAAAACCCCTATTCACCGGTTCGAATCCGGTCGTCGCCTCTCTTTTTTGCTACCGACTCAAAAGCCTCCTCCAGAACCTCATCTTGTTGTGCCCAGATATTCGCTGTACTCCACCAGACGGGACAGCGCTTTGGCCCCTCTCTCCGGTGTTGGGTACGGGACAAGATAATTCTGTTCCAGCCATCTGTAGACTTCTCCCTGTTTCACTATAGGAATGCCCATGGCACAGAAGACGATGGGCTTGCCGTACTTGCCCCTCATCTCCTTCATTTTTTCCAGTTGCTTCAGCTCGCCAGCCTCCGCCAGCTTATTCATTTCATCTACGTTGGTCATCCATGGTGCATTTCTGGAATACCACTCCAGGAATCTGCGAGTTGCTGCCGGAGAACCCAGCACCAGTATGGCATCTATGTTCTCATCTTCAATCAACGGCCAGAGGCAGTTATAGTTGAAGCGGTCCCCGCCCATGTCGATAGGGTTCCCGTGAGACCACCGGCGTGACAGAACCGAATTCAGCTTCCCTACAGTTGCAGGTGACAGTGATGCCAGTTCCATACCCTGCCTTACCACAGAGTCTGCGGCCATCACAGCCATGCCCCCGCCTATCGACAACACACCTACCCGCCTTCCTCGAGGCAGCGGCTGGCCCAATAGAACCTGAGCCACATCTATCAGTTCCCCAATCTCCTCCACCCTGATCACACCGGCCTGCTTCAATGCCGCATCGCTGATTACGTCCGAACCTGCCAGGGCAGCGGTGTGCGACCGCGCTGCCGTGGCGCCAGCCTGCGTTCGCCCTGCCTTCACTACGACAATGGGCTTCTTCTTCGTAATCTCCTTTGCCAGCTCAAAGAAGCGCTGGCCTTCCCTGAGGCCCTCGATATAGCCCAGAATAACCCTTGTCTCGTCATCCTGCGCCATATATTCCAGGTAGTCCTCGTAGTGCAGATCCGCCTCGTTCCCGCTGCTGACATACTTGCTGAATCCCAGACCCCTTTCTATACCCAGGGTGATGCTTGACTGTCCCGAGTTCCCGCTTTGGGATATGAGCGCCACAGAGCCCTTCCTCAACGGTGGCAGAAAGATGACAGTATTGAAATCGGAGGAGGTATCGAAAAATCCCATACAGTTCGGCCCCACGAACCGTATCCCGCCACACCGGGCGACCTCGACCAGTTGATTCTGGACTCTTGCCCCTTCTTCGCCGCTCTCGGCAAGGCCGCCGGAGATAACTACAGCGGATTTGACCCCCTTCCGAATGCACTCCTCCATGGTTATCGGGACATCCTGGAACGGCACCGTAATGATAGCTAAATCCACTGGAGCAGGCACTTCCAGTATGCTCGGATAAGCCTTCAACCCCAGCACTTCGGCTTCGTGTTTATTGACAGCATATATATCCCTGCCCTTCTCGCTCAGCAGAAGGGCAAGGATATTAAAGCCCCACTTGCCTAACTTACTGGATGCACCGATCAAGGCCACTGAACGAGGCTTGAACAGGTTGTCCAACTGCTCTTTAAGTGTCATTTCGCTCCATCCTGAATATAATTCTTCCTGAACATCCCTTGCAAGACAGCGCGTTCGGTTCTCAGATTAGGCACTGAGTCTGAAGGGAGGGTAGCGGTCGGTGGCCAGCAAGAAAGCGTATGCCACCACCCTTAAGCCCCATCTGAACACACCTTCCACGAAATCGAACAGGGCTTTCGGATAGCGGCCTGTAAACAAGATAGCGAACCAGGCGATTATCACTGCCACCAGGGCAGCGACAGCCAGCAGCGAGATTACAATGTAGTGGGGAACAGCCAGAAGCCATTTGACCAGCGGCAGCCAGCGGTGAAGCTCCTCTTCAGCTTTGGGGTATGGGATTTCGATGTGATATAGCCGCTCGTCGTCAGTTGACGGATACTCATCCCTTAATAGCGCCAGATAAGCCCAAACTCGGGTGCCAAACTTAGTTAAGGCTAGATTCCAGTCAAACCACCACCTGGGATATTTTTGCAGGAATAGAAGCATCAACACTGTCGGGATAAAGACCAGTCCGCCGGCGACCAAAGCTAAGATGATCAAAATGGGAATAGCGGTGAGCAACCTGAAAAATGTAGTTATCCGGTTCATCTTTTTGTCCGGATAATCTATGGACAAATTAATCGGATACGCCTTTGCAACTTCTGCCACAATAAAACCTCCGGAAGGAATTTCGCCGCTCTCCCAGTTGAGCGTAAATAATCTCCTGCAATTGTACCACAGAAACCAACCTCCGAGTAGAATAAGGACGTATCCCAAGTACAAGGCCGTTTACTGATGGGGAGTGCAGAGGGGATTGAAAAGGGTTTAACAAACATCTTCGTAGTGCGCATATTGACATTGAATGCTCCTGATTGTATCTTGATATAGCAATGGCACAGAATGTTAAATGCCCTCGATGCGGCAGGTCTACCACTGATTCGACCTACTGCCAGTACTGTGGTAAAGCTTTGCATTCCTGCCCGGCCTGCGGTGCCAGGATATCCAGAAATGCCCTATTCTGCCCAGAGTGCGGAGCACCGATATCCAAGGAGCAAAGAGAGGCCATAGCTGCAGAACGCACCGCCTGGGCCTGGTGGCTACTGCCTTTAATGTTTGGCTTTTTTTTCAGCTGGCTAGGTGGCCTGATAGCTTGGTCTGCCATAAGATACAGAGATCCCAACAAGGCCACACTTTTGCTTTGGTTCGGTATATCATTGACTGTTATAGAGATCGTCGTTTACATAGTAGTAAGAGTAATGCAGCATTAAGCATATCGCTCTCGAATTTGGTCTTCCCAAGCTATCGATAGGCTTGCAGGAGCCGAGGTGGCGGAACCGGCAGACGCGACGGACTTAAAATCCGTTGGGCTTCGGCCCTTGCGGGTTCAAATCCCGCCCTCGGCAGTACTAAATAAGAGGTTATCGGGTCAATAAATCCCTTACAGAACAGGGGAAAACGAAGAAGAACTAAAAGGCTCTATAAATCCGTTAAATACCCTATACAATCATACAGCAAGAAAACTTGGCACACCGCAAAAAACAAGGTCTTTAACCTTGTTTTTTTGCTCGTCATCTCTAAGAAAAGAACAGATTAAAATCCGTTGGGCTTCGGCCCTTGCGGGTTCAAATCCCGCCCTCGGCACCACCCTAAGAGGCTTCGCCGCAATTTTGGCCGACCGTGATGTATACCCACATATAAAATTTTAGCCCCAGAAGCGAATGAAACCTCTGGGGCCAGATATCGTATTTTCGAGCAGCTTGATACGCCAGCTTCCTTAGCCTAGCATTTAGTATCGTTCAAATACCTGGTCTCGAAATATAACTTCAAATCGAAGTAGCTTTCTACTATTTCTTTATAATCGCTCGGCCTGGGCTTGCCGTTTGGCGTGCTCTCCAGTATTTTGTTTATCAAAGGTATTGTCAGTATACCCACGACAGTATCTATTGTTTGTTGCGACATCACCATTCCCCACACCTCCTCGCTTCTAAAAAGTTGGTGTAAGATTACTTCACTTTAGATTGTGCAATTACGGAGAGGAAATGGCAATCCCGCTTAATCACTATCTCCTCGCTTACTTTAGTAAGCCATATGGAAAGTCAAAAGTACCTCTGAAATATGATTTATGATTGTGGTACTCCAACAACATATCAAATAGGTTCCAAATCCCTGCCATAAAGATTCGGCTCGCCAATCCGAAAAGGCAAAAACAAATGTGAGTATTTACCAAAAATGTGATAACTTCTTAACCTTTTTCCCCCCGCTTTTATGACTTCTTTATCCCCCGGTGCTTATTATAATGTTTGCATGCCTGTTTCCTTCAGGCAAAAGACGTGATATGTTATCGTAGCATGAAACAAAATTGCCAGCCGTTGGCTCTATAATTAATTGCAGGCAGCCGAGAAGGAGCTAATGAAAAGAAGGGGGACGCCGCCATGTGGAAGTGCACCAATTGCCATCACGTAGAACTTACCAAAGATAGACCCTTACACTGCCCCGTATGCGGCGCGGGTGCTGAGAAGCTCGCCTCCCATGAGGTCCCGGGCATAAAAGGAACCAAGACCCTGGAAAACCTCAAGGTCGGCTTCGTCGCCGAGTCCCAGGCCCATCAAAGAAACCTGGCCTTCGCCTTTAAAGCCGAGCAGGAAGACTATACCCAAGTGGCCAGACTTTTCCGAGCCATAGCCGAGGCAGAGGGAGTGCACGCTTTCAATCATCTGCGCCTCCTGGGCGGAGTGTCAGACACTCAGGAGAACCTCGAGTCTGCATTCGAGAGAGAAAACCTGGCGAGTAAGACCTATCCACAATTCATCAGGGAGGCCAATGAGGAGGAGAATACAAGCATAGCGAAAATCTTTAGCTATTCCCGCGATGTGGAAGCAGGCCATGCCAAACTTTACAAAAAGGCTCTGGAACACATGGTACAGGAGACAGATACTAAATACTATGTTTGCGGCGTCTGCGGCTATGTCTCAGACGGCGACCTGCCCGACCAATGCCCAATTTGCGGCGCTCCCAAGGAAAAGTTCAGAAGCATAGCCTAGCATTCAGAAAGTGTTGAACTGAGGAGGCTAAAAATGGCAGACAGCGAGAAACAAACAGCTGCTAAGAAGCTTGTAGGGAAGGTAATGAGGCTGGCTGATCTGGCGGATTACCAGGACAGTGCTGTGGTGAGCAGGGAGATCGTAAACAAGAAGACAGGAACCGTAACGCTTTTTGCCTTCGACGAAGGACAAGGGCTGAGCGAACATACAGCCCCTTTTGATGCCCTGGTACAACTTCTCGATGGCAAAGCCGATATCACTATATCAGGCAAAACCCTTCGCCTGAAAAAAGGGGAAATTGTCATAATGCCAGCCAATCAACCACACGCGTTGAAGGCAGTAGAAAGATTCAAGATGGTCTTGACCATGATAAGGTCTTGATATCCAAAGCGCTAAGAATGGCCTAGTATATAAAGTATGCGACATGGCAAGGAGGGTTTCGAAGCTAATCCCTAGCTGAACCAAGATTAGGGTCAATTGACAAGTGCCTAAACGGATGTTTAAAATTATCAGCGGAAGGGAGATTAAGGTAAATCGATGGCTGAAGAGCGCAAACTGAGCCTCGATGAGGCTGTAACCATGTATCTTGCCACTCTGCCGCCAGAGCAAAGGCAGGAAAGCCAACAGGAGTTAAACAGGTTCGTTCGGTGGTATGGTGGAGATCGCCTGATGAGCGAACTCGGGGCCCGAGAGATTGGAGAATACGGCGAGAGCGTAAGTAAACGCATCAGTTCTTCAGTAACGGACCCCGCCAAGAAAATCGAGCCGGTAAGAAATTTCCTCACTTTCGCCAAGAAGAGAAAACTGACCGAGGTAAACCTCGCCCCCAATCTTAGAGTCAGCAAGACCAAAAAGGGGCCATTGGCGAAGCGCAGCAACAACGAGCCTGCCCAGGTTCATCTCACCTCTGAGGGCCATGCTGCCATGAAATCGGAACTAGAGACGCTCAAAGACGAACGACCCCGCGTTGTAGAGCAAATTCGCCATGCTGCAGCGGACAAGGACTTCCGAGAGAACGCCCCCCTCGAGGCAGCCAGAGAGCATCAAGGGCAGTTGGAAGCTCGGATCAGGGAACTGGAGGCCACCATCAAAGGGGCTACCATCATGAAGGAAAAGACAAGCATCACGCTGAGAGTAGGCATCGGCTGCACGGTAGGCTTGTCCGACCTTACTTCTGGTGAACAATTGCACTACACTTTGGTTAGTCCCAGTGAATCCAACCCTACCAAAGGCAAACTCTCCATTGCCTCACCCACCGGCAAAGCTTTGTTGGATCAAGAGATCGGCACTGTAGTAGAGGTCGCCGCACCTGTGGGGACGTTCCGTTACCGAATTGAGGATATAAAAGGCTAAACTTTAAGGCATTTTGGTAGGGGCGTCCGCCGTAGGCGGACGCCCCATCTGTCTAATCTAAAGCTCCGCCTGGAAATCTGTCAGGTCGCCCCGGAAAAACCCTAACGATTCGAAGAAAGATAGCATCCACCAATCCCGCCAGTTAACCATGACGTGTACCTTTTTAATACCCTTTTTGCGACAGCGCTCCTTCCAGGCTTCGACCATCTTCTTGCCGATGCCCTTGTGCTGATACCTAGGTAAGATACCGATCAATTCTATCCAGGCAACACTGCGCAACTCGGTCGGCGAACTCACAACCCGACCCAGCACAAAGCCTACTATACTGTCTCCTGCCTCGGCCACCACGCTGGCATCCACCTCGCCGCCGATACAACTGTCAGGCACCGGCGCGTAGGTCACCGCCCTGCTATCCCCTTTTGTCTCCCTCTCAATAGCCAGGACACCCTCGAGGTCCTCCACACTCATCTCGCGTATCTTCACTCTGCTTTTCGTTTCAGCCGTCTTCGCCACTTACTCGCCTCCTTCACTCGAAAATAACCCCTCCTTGAATATCAGGCCGGAACCTAACAATATTGAGAAGGCCTTCCCCCTGAAATATAGTGGCTAAGTTTATATCACGGACACTCGGGGTTGTCAATCAGGCGAAAGTAATATCTGGAGCCCAAAGTGATGATAGTGCAGGCCTTAGCTCTTGATTCTATTTAGCCTGAACCTTAAGCCCTCTTACAGTTCCTTTCCTGTGAGCCTGCGATAAGCCTCCCGGTATCTCTTCGATGTCTCTGCAACTATCTTCGGCGGAAGCTCAGGGGCCGGGGGCTCCTTATTCCAGCCTGATTCTGTGAGCCAATCCCTGAGAGGCTGCTTATCGAAGCTGGGCTGTGGCTTCCCCGGAGAGTATCTCTCGGCATCCCAGAACCGGCTGGAGTCCGGAGTGAGCAATTCGTCAATCAAAGACAGCTTGCCCCCAATTAAGCCGAACTCCATCTTGGTGTCTGCAATGATTATGCCCCGTTTTAGGGCATACTGCGCGGCGTAATTATAGACAGCGACGCTCTTCTCCATTATCTCCCTGGTAAGTGACTTGCCCACCAGCTTCTCCATCTGCTTGATGGTAAGTGGCTGGTCATGGCCCGCCGCTTCCTTAGTGGTAGGAGTGAAGATGGGGTGGGGGAATTTCTCGGATTCCTTGAGGCCTTTAGGCAAAGCCTCGCCCGAAACCGCACCGCTCTGCTTATAGTCAGCCCATGCTGAACCTGAAAGGTAACCCCGAACCACGCACTCGATATCGATGCGCTCCGCCTTTTTCACAATCATGGAACGTCGCTCCACATAAGCGGGATACGAATAATAGGAGACACAGACCCGCTCCCCATACACGCGATTGAGCCAGTTGATGTCGTTCACTACCTCTACCACGTGATTGGGCACTATATGAGAAGTCTTCTCAAACCAGAATGCGGAAAGCTGATTCAGAACGATTCCCTTATCGGGGATTCCGCCGGGCAAAACCACATCGAAAGCAGAGACTCGGTCCGTAACAATGATGAGCAACTGGTCATTGCCCATCTCATAAGTATCTCTCACCTTCCCCCTGTGATACAGATTCGGCAAGTTTGACTCACGCAGTATAGACATATGCCTCGTTCTCCTTGACTTTCGCCTCTCGGGACTGTCCTCTACCCCAACCCCACCCTCTGGAAAACCTCGTCAACGTAGCACAGGAAATAGTTATAGTCGAAGATGGCCTTGAGTTCAGATTTCTTAAGCTGCTTGGACACATCCTCATCTTTCAATAATAACTCAAGGAAGCTCACCCGCTCCTTCCACGACTTCATAGAGTTGCGTTGCACGATTTTGTAAGCCTTCTCCCTCGAGAGCCCCTTCTCGATCAATGCCAGCATCACCCTCTGGGAAAAGATGAGCCCCTGCGTTATCTCCAGATTCTCCTTCATCCGCTCAGGATAGACCTGGAGCCCTTTCATGACATATGTGAAGATGCTCAAGGCATAATCTAGGACAAGACAGGCGTCGGGCAGGATAACTCGCTCTGCCGAAGAATGGCTAATATCGCGTTCGTGCCACAGGGCGATATTCTCCATAGCGGTCACTGAATATCCGCGGATGAGGCGGGCCAGCCCGCAGACGCGCTCGCAGAGCTCCGGGTTTCGCTTATGCGGCATCGCCGATGACCCTGTCTGCCCCGGCTCGAAGGGCTCTTCAGCCTCCAGAACCTCGGTGCGCTGCAGACCTCTGATCTCAGTGGCGAACTTCTCCAGAGAACTGGCGATGATAGCTAAAGTGGTGACGAACTGAGCGTGCCGGTCACGCTGTATAATCTGGCTTGATGCTGGTGCCACTCCCAGACCCAGCTTGGCGCAGGCTATTTCCTCCACCTTCGGCGGCACCGTGGCATGAGTCCCCACCGCCCCCGATATTTTGCCCACAGCGATCATCTTCCTTGCCTCATCAAGCCTGTGAGCATTCCTCTTCATCTCCTCGACCCAGATAGCGAGCTTGAGCCCGAAGGTAATCGGCTCGGCATGGACACCGTGGGTGCGCCCCATCATGATGGTATGTTTATGTTCCAGAGCCCGCTTCTTGATGACAGCGGCTAGCTCGTCGATGTCATTGGCCAGTATATCCGCTGCTTCGACCAATTGAAGAGCGAGCGCCGTATCCATGATATCCGAAGAAGTAAGACCAAGATGGATGAAGCGGCTCTCATCTCCTAGGCTTTCTGATACAGATTTCAGGAATGCGGTAACATCGTGATGAGTCTCTTTAAGAATCTCATCCATGCGCTTCAGGTCACAGCGCGCTTCTCTTATTTTGGGTATCGCTTCCTTGGGGATAGCGCCCTGCTCCGCCCATGCCTCACAGACGGCTATCTCCACCTTAAGCCACTTGTCGAACTTGCTTTTGTCCGACCATACCTTCTTCATCTGTGACCTGGAATAGCGTTCAATCATTCCTCAACCCCTTTTCCGTAATATGTTAGCTTCCCTCTTCATCCTTTACTGCCTATCATACGCTTGTACTGTGGCATCTGCATTACTGCAGCCGCCGCAGATATGGCCGCCGTCCGCTTCCTTTCATCAAATACCTCGGATAGCTTTTCCTCCAGCGGTTTCTCACGCTTCATGATTTTCTTCATATCTTCCATCAAGCTGGTTTCCATTTCCAGGAAATGCGTCGCTAGATCGCCCTTCACAAAACGCTGGTTCTCCATCACCGCCTTATGAAATGGGATATTCGTCTTAACCCCTACGATGATATATTCATAAAGCGCGCGCCGCATTCTGATGATAGCTTCATTTCGGTCCCTACCCCAGACCACAAGCTTCGAAATCATAGAGTCATAAAGATGAGGTATCACATACCTGGTGTGCACCCCGCTGTCCACACGAACCCCGATTCCACCCGGTGATCGGTAGCCTCGGAGCTTGCCCGGGGAGGGCATGAAGTTATTCAAGGGGTCCTCGGCGTTAATCCGACACTCTATGGCCCATCCGTTCAGCCGTACATCCTTCTGCTGCACGCTTAAAGGCAGGCCCAGGGCTATCCTCAACTGCTCCTTGACGATGTCGATGCCAGTTACCATCTCGGTGACCGCATGTTCGACCTGAATTCGAGTATTCATCTCCAGGAAATAGAATTTTCCCTCAGAGAACAGGAACTCCACCGTCCCCGCACCCTCATAGCCTACTCTTTTGGCAAGCTTCATCGCCACATTCCCCATCTGCCTTCTGAGTTGTGGGGTGAGCGCGGGCGAGGGGCACTCCTCGATCAATTTTTGATACCGTCGCTGTATGGAACACTCACGTTCACACAGATGTATCACATTTCCTTGCGAGTCCGCCAGTATCTGAAATTCTATATGACGTGAGTGCGATAGAAATTTTTCGATGTAAAGATCCGGCAACCCGAAAGCCGAGCTGGCTATTCTACGTGCGGATTCGAGTGCTTTGCGCAGTTCCTCCTCATTGCTGGCACGGATTATCCCGATGCCACCCCCTCCCCCCGACGGTTTAATCATCACAGGATAACCTATCTCCTCGACAATGCTCCTCGCATGTTCGAAGTCCGATATTGCCACCTCAACGCCGGGAACCAACGGAAGACCTGCTTTCTTCACCTCGCGGCGGGCTGTCTGCTTATCGCCCATCAACTGCATTACTCTGCTTGATGGCCCCACGAATTTTATCCCGTTCGCCTCGCAGGCATACGCTAGTCCTGGGTTCTCGGCAAGAAACCCGTAACCCGGATGGATAGCAAAGGCGCCGCTTTCCTTCGCGACCTCCATTATCCTGTCTACATTGAGATAACTTTCGGTTGCCGGCGCTGGGCCAATGTAATATGCCTCATCAGCGTATTTAGCAAACAACGCATCCTTGTCCGCCTCAGAGTATACCGCGACTGATTTCAGCCCCAACTCGCGGCAGGCGCGCATTATCCGAATCGCTATCTCGCCCCGGTTAGCTACCAATACCTTCTTCTTCATCTAGTCAACCACCGCCAAGATATCGCCAGCTCCCACCCTCTGCCCCTCGTGCACAAATATATCCCTGACAGTACCTGCATGAGACGCTGTCACCCTATTCTCCATTTTCAGGGCCTCGATCACGGCTATGACTCCACCCTTCTTCAATTTCTCGCCCACTTTCACGTCAATCCTTAGCACCATACCCCGCAGAGGAGATACCACAGCCCCCTTGGACATCTTCTTAGCGATTTTAGGCTCTTCAACCTCCATTATCTTGCCCGATGGCGCAGACACCTTGACGTTGAACACCTCGCCGTCTACATCCACGCTGAGCTCGATAGGCGACTCCGTCACCGGAGCGCCTGGGCCCACACCTTCAACGATTCCCGGCATTGCCTCTTCCTCCATCTCGCCGCGCAGAAACCTTACTGCCAATTGAGGGAACAGTGCATAAGTGACCAAATCTTCTTCCCTGTCATGGAGAATCCCCAGCTTGTACCCGGCATCCCGCATCAGTTCCAACTCCGAAGCAATCAGTTCGGCAGGTCGGCCCTCGATAGGCTTCTCATCACCTATCACAAATCTCTTCACTTCTTCATTTACATCGGCCGGTGGCCTTCCGTAGTGACCCAGAAGGTAATTCTTTAACTCTTCGGTTACTCTTTTGTATCTCTTCCCGGAGAGCACATTCAACACCGCCTGTGTTACTACGACCTGGCTCGCCGGAGCAGCCAGCGGCGGGTAACCGAGGTCAGCTCGCACGCGGGGGACCTCTTCCAGAACGTCATCCAGCTTATCCAGTATATTCTGCTCTCGGAGCTGATTCACCAGGTTAGAGAACATCCCTCCAGGGATTTGATGTGCGAGCACATATACGCTGGGGTGAATCACCTCGCTGGTGAACAAAGGCCCGTACTTCCTGCTCAAAGCAACGAAATACTCACCTATTTCATAGAGCAGGTCCAGGTCCAGGCCTGTGTCATAAGGGGTATCCTCGAAGGCTGCCACCACTCCCTCAGTAGGTGGCAGAGATGTTCCTCCGCCGAAAGCGGAAAATGCAGTATCGAGGATATCGACACCGTCCAGCGCTGCAGCATGATAGCTCATAAGTGCCATCCCGCTGGAACAGTGAGAATGAAGAGCCAGGGGAAGGCTAACCCGCTCCTTTATCGACTTCACTAGCTCGCTCGCAGCCTGAGGAGAAATCAACCCTGCCAGGTCCTTTATGCAAATCGAGTCGCAGCCGATAGACTCCAGTTCCTCTGCCATTTCGGCAAACGTCTCTATGCTGTGCACTGGGCTGGTAGTATAGCAAATTGCCCCCTGGACATACGCCCCTTGGTCCTTCGCCACTTCTATTGCCAGCTCCATATTTCGCACATCATTGAGGGCATCATATATGCTGAAGACATCTATACCATTCTTAACAGCAAGGCGGATGAACTCACGCACCACGTCATCGGAATAGTGCCGGTAACCCACCAGGCTCTGCCCCCTGAGCACCATTTGAAGGCGGGTGTTTTTAATCTTCTCCTTCAAATCACTTAGCCGCAACCACGGGTCCTCGTTGAGAAACCTGAGGCATGCATCGAACGTGGCTCCACCCCACACATCGAGCGAGGAGAAACCCACCTTATCCAGCATTTCGGCAATAGGCAGCATATCCCTGGTGCGCATTCGGGTGGCGATAAGCGATTGATGAGCGTCTCTTAGCGTGGTATCAGTTATCAGAATGCCCATTAAGCGTTCTCCTGCAAATCCTCCGAGCCAAATCTATCCGCTGGCCAATTCCTGTCGGTATCTTTCGTAGCTTTTTCTTATTTTGTCGTTCTTGAGCCCCAGAATCTCGGCAGCAAAGTAAGCGGCGTTTCTGGCCCCGCCGATGCCAACACAAGCCACCGGTACGCCTCCAGGCATCTGGACTATGGAAAGCAAGGCGTCTACGCCTTTAAGGTCGCTGCTGGGCAAGGGGACACCGATGACAGGGATAGTCGTCCAGCTAGCGAGGACGCCGGGCAAGTGCGCTGCCATCCCCGCCCCTGCGATAATGACCTCGATGCCACGCTTCTGCGCACTCTGCCCATATTCCCGTGCCTTCTCCGGCGTGCGATGAGCTGAGATTATCGAGACCTCGTACTCGATGCCGAGTTGCTCTAGAGCCTGCAGCGCTGGCTTCATCAAGTTGGCATCAGATTCACTGCCCATAACTATACCCACTAGTGGCATGGCTACACCTCCTCTGCCGCGATATCCTTCCTGTAATGACAATTCTCGAAACTGATGCGAGGCAGGTTAAGATATACTCTCTCCCGCGCCTCAGCGATGCTTCTCCCCGTGGACGCTACTGTTAGCACTCTCCCGCCAGCAGTGTATATCTTCCCGCCATCCATCTTGGTCCCCGCATGGAACAATACTATATTAGGATCGACCCTCTCCAGGCCTGAGACAGGAAGGCCCTGCTTGTAGCTACCGGGATACCCGCCCGACGCCATCACTACTCCCACGCAGGCGCCGCTGTCCCATTCAACCCTCGTTCGGCTCAGAGTGCCTTCTATCACCGCCATCATTATGTCTACCAAATCGCTCTTCAGCAACGGGAGCTGAACCTGAGTCTCGGGATCGCCGAAGCGAGCGTTGAACTCCAGGATCTTCGGCCCTTCTGTTGTGAGCATCAGTCCAGTGTAGAGCACCCCTTTATAGGGCCTCCCTTCCTTAGCCATCGCCTTCACTACGGGCTCCACGACAGTTTTAACCGCCTTATCGATTGCCTTTTTATCAAGGAACTTCGAGGGGCTATAGCAGCCCATGCCGCCTGTATTGGGCCCCATGTCTTTGTCGAATGCTCTCTTGTAATCCCTAGCAGTTACCATAGGCACAACCGTTTTGCCATCCGTAAATGCCAGAAGGCTGGTCTCGCGCCCTATCAGGCACTCCTCGACCAGCACCCGATTGCCGGCATCGCCAAAGACCCGCCTCTCCATGATGTCGGAAAGCGCCTTCAGAGCCTCATCCATAGATTGAGCCACGATAGCTCCCTTGCCCGCTGCCAGACCGTCAGCCTTGATTACCACAGGGACAGGCTGCTTTTTGACATAAGCCTCCGCCTCTTTAAAGGAAGAAAAAACGGCATCTTTAGCACAGGGTATGCCGTACTTATGCATCAATCTCTTGGCGAACACCTTGCTCGATTCGATAAGCGCAGCCTCCCTGGTAGGCCCGAATGCCGGTATCCCAAGGCTATCAAGCTTATCCACGATGCCCGCAGCCAGGGGAGCCTCAGGCCCCACCACCACCAGGTCAATCTTATTCTCCTTTGCTGTGCCTGCCAGAGCATCCAGGTTCGTCGGGGATATATCCAGGTTCCTGGCTATCTGAGCGGTGCCAGCGTTGCCCGGGGCAACATATATCTCCCTCACCTTCTTGCTTCGGGACAGCTTCCATGCCAGCGTATGTTCCCTCGCCCCTCCGCCCACGACCATTATCTTCATCAACTAATCGCTCCCCGGCAGACTTCGCTATTCTTTCTGACCACCTTTAACACCCACACCTTTCCCACGGAATTAAATCAATTTTTGCCTTTCGTTGCCAGAGAGTTCACTCCCACTCTATCGTTGAGGGAGGTTTTGAGGAGATATCGTAGACCACGCGATTCACTTCGGGGACCTCGTTGACAATGCGGTTGGAAATCCGTGCCAGTACATCATAAGGTAAACGTGCCCAATCGGCAGTCATAGCATCCTCCGAGGTCACTGCGCGCACCGCCACCATATAGCCGTAAGTCCTGGCGTCTCCCATCACCCCCACGCTCCTCACCGGGGTTAGCACAGCGAAGCTCTGCCACAACTGTCGGTACAGCTTCGCCTTCTTGATTTCGTTCATCACAATCCAGTCGGCGGCGCGGAGTATCTCCAGCCTTTCCTTGGTCACCTCACCGATAATGCGAATGGCTAGCCCGGGTCCTGGAAAAGGCTGCCGATAGACCATGTCCTCTGAAAGCCCCACTGCCAGCCCTACCTCCCGCACCTCGTCCTTGAACAGATAGCGCAGGGGCTCGACCAGAGATAGCTTCATCCTGCTGGGCAGCCCGCCCACATTGTGATGGGTCTTTATTGTCGCCACCGCTTTACTTCCCGAAGATGCGCTTTCGATAACGTCAGGATACAGAGTGCCCTGGGCCAGGAAATCCACCTGTCCGATCTTGGCCGCTTCCTCCTCGAAGACCCTAACAAACTCCTCGCCGATAATATGGCGCTTCTCCTCGGGGTCAATTACCTCCTTGAGCCGCTTCAGGAACCTTTCGCTGGCGTCCACATACACCAGATTCATCTTCATATTCTTCTGGAAGGTATTCAGAGTGCGTTCCACCTCTTCCCTGCGCAGCAGACCAGTATTGACGAAGATGCAGGTCAGTTGGTCGCCGATGGCGCGGTGGATCAGCGTGGCTACCACTGAAGAATCAACCCCACCCGAGAGAGCGCAGATAACCCGTCCCTTTCCCGTTTGCTCCTTGATCCGCTCTATACTCTCTGCAACAAAGCTGCCCGGAGTCCAGTTTCCGCTGCATCCACAAATCTTGTACAGAAAGTTCTGTAGAATGGCTTTGCCTTGAGGGGTATGAGCTACCTCTGGGTGGAACTGCAAGCCGATAAGCCCCTGTTCATTACCCATGGCAGAGATAGGAGAATTCTCCGTATAAGCCAGGGAGACGAACCCGGGAGGCATCTCCTCGATTCGATCGCCATGGCTCATCCATACCGGCATCTCTGGCGGAAGGCCGGCAAATAAGGGGGTACCCGTCGAGTTCTGGTGCAGAATGGCCAGCCCGTACTCTCGCTTCACACCCCGGGCCACTTTACCGCCAAGTTGGTGAGCTAAAAGCTGCATACCGTAACAGATACCCAGCACCGGCAGACGGCTTTCGTAAACCCAGGCTGGAGCTTGGGGGGCTCCCGGTTCGTAGACGCTGCTGGGCCCGCCCGAGAGGATGAAACCTTTGGGGCGCAGGGCGGCCACACTATCCCAGGAAGCATCGTGAGACACAACCTCGCAGTAAACCCGGCATTCCCTCACCCTGCGGGCGATAAGCCAGCTGTACTGAGAGCCAAAGTCGATGACCGCCACCGCCTCCCGCTCCGCCCCCAGCTTCTCCTCAGGCTCAGCTAGCGGTTGCTCTCCTTTTCGTCCCTTGGCGATCTCCAGATAAGCAGAGACCTCGACATCGCCGCTGACAGCAACACGGTGACTCTCCTGTTTATCCTTTCCCATCGTCAAGGTCTGCCTCCTGTAATCGACCAAAGCTTACCAAAGTGGTATACTGAAGTCAAGTTCGCAGTACACTTATGACCTGTCCCAAATGCCAAAGCAACTTACCATCGAAAAGCAAATCAAACTCGCTATTGCGACCCTCAAAAAGGGTGGCATAGTCGCCTTTCCCACCGATACCGTTTATGGCCTCGGGGCCGACCCATTCAATGAACAGGCTGTCGCTAGAATCTACAAGGTGAAAAGGCGCCCCCCTAACCTCCCACTCCCCCTATTGCTGGCTGAAAAATCTGACTTGCTGAGAGTTGCCAGCGTTGTGCCCGATATAGCATGGCAATTGGTGGAGCGTTTCCTCCCAGGAGGCCTTACGCTAGTCTTAATAAAAAGCCCCTGGGTACCACGTTCTGTGACTGCTGGCGGCGACACCGTTGCGGTGCGGATTCCCGACCACGCCGTTCCCATTGCGCTCATTCGAGGACTGGGGACTCCCATAATTGGGACCAGCGCCAATCTCTCGGGGAAGCCCAGCCCGGTCACCGCCGAAGAGGTTCGCGAGCAGTTAGGCGATGAAGTGGACTTCATCATCGATTGTGGCAGGTGTCCTGGGGGCACCGAGTCCACAGTTCTCGACGTCAGCAGTAAAGTTCCCACTCTAATGAGAGAGGGCGCCATACCCAGGGCTGAAATAACGAAGATTTCAGGGCCCCTTTCAGCAAACAAGTAATGTACAGGTCTTGTACTAATAGGGATTCCAGATGGGCTTTGCCCCTCTAACGAGAGAATTGAAGGTGCCCACAACCCCAAATTCCCCCAAGACTGGGGGATATAGGGGGTTGAAAAGACGTTTATAAACGCTCGCTCCACTCAAGACGTCGTACGCTGGCGGAGTGTGATATAATATTCATACCTTCCCAAAAGGTTGCTAAAACTGGAGAAGAAAAGAATGCGCATCGCTATCGGCTCTGACCATGCCGGGTTCGCTATGAAGCAGATGATAGTCGGTTTACTATCTGAGTTAGGGCATAGCTACAAGGACTTCGGCTGCTTCAATAGCAACTCTGTGGATTATCCCGACATCGCGCGGCCCGTAGCTGAGGCAGTATCTAATAAGAGCTTTGATCGTGGCATTTTGGTTTGCAGCACCGGCATTGGCATGTCGATTGTCGCCAACAAAGTGCCCGGAATCAGGGCTGCTGTATGTCATGACACGTTCAGTGCCCGGCGTGCCCGAGAGCACAACGATGCCAACGTGCTGTGCCTCGGCGAATGGGTCATAGGCCAGGGGCTGATGCGCGAGATTGTTACTACCTACTTGAGTGCCGATTTTGCCGGTGGCAGACACGCCCGGCGGGTGGAAAAGATACACGCTATAGAGCGCTAACACATACACCGTTCTCCTGCATGGCCTGTGGCGAGGAGGCAGACATAGTGGCGAACATGTTAGACAAAATAAAGAGCCCCGCTGACCTGAAGGGTCTCTCCTACCCCGAGCTCAGCCAACTCGCCGATGAGATCAGAAGCGAATTGGTGAATGTAGTGAGCAACAACGGAGGGCATTTAGCCTCCAGTCTGGGAGCCGTCGAGCTCTCCATCGCCCTGCACCGGGTATTCGACAGTCCCACTGACAAAATCATCTGGGACGTAGGGCACCAGAGTTACGCGCACAAATTGCTCACAGGGCGAAAGGAACGATTCAATACCCTGCGCCAGTACCGCGGCCTGTCAGGATTCCCCGATCGCTCTGAAAGCCCGCATGATGCTTTTGGCACAGGACATGCCTCAACCTCGATCTCCGCAGCTTTAGGCATTGCCATAGCCCGGGACCTGTCCGGTGAGGATTTTCATGTGGTCGCAGTTATAGGCGACGGTTCCCTGACGGGAGGCATAGCGTTAGAGGCGTTAAACCATGCAGGCCACCTGGCTAAGAGGATGATAGTCATCCTCAATGACAATGCCATGGCGATCTCGCCCAGTGTTGGCGCACTCTCACAGGCGTTAAATAAGATCACACTCGACCCAAGATACTATCTAGCCAAAGAAGGGGCCGGACGGGTGATCAAGATGCTGCCCGGCGGTACAACTGTCTGGTCAGGGATGAAACGGTTCAAGACAGGCATTAAGGGTGTGATTCTGCCGACCACGCTCTGGGACTCCCTTGGATTCAAATATATCGGTCCTATCGATGGACACAATATAGCCGAACTCGAAGAAGCCTTGATAAAGGCGCATGATTACACACCAGGGCCTGTTTTCCTTCACGCTGTTACCACAAAAGGAAAAGGTTTTGAGCCCGCCGAAGGAGACAGCATAAAGTTCCACGGAGTATCAGCCAAGAACAATGTGAACAATAATATCCCTTCGTATAGCGAGGTCTTCGGCAAAACCATGCTGCGCCTATTCCGAGAAAACGAGAGGTTGATAGCGATTAGCGCAGCCATGACTGAAGGAACAGGCTTAAGCCTGGTAGCTCAAAAGTTCCCCAAACGTGTCTTCGATGTCGGCATCTGCGAGCAGCATGCGGTAACCTTCGCTGCCGGTCTTGCCACGCAAGGTTTCATCCCTATCGTAGCCATCTACTCCACCTTCCTGCAGCGCGCATTCGACCAGATTATCCACGACGTGTGCATCCAGAACCTGCCTGTTGTTTTCGCTCTCGATAGAGCCGGCATTGTCGGTGAGGACGGCAAGACTCACCAGGGCACCCTTGATCTTTCCTACCTTAGTTGTATCCCTAATCTGATAGTAGCCGCCCCCAGCGATGAAAACGAGCTCGGGCACATGCTCTATACTGCAACAAGGTACGGAGGCCCCATAGCCATCCGTTACCCCCGGGGCACTGGCAGGGGGGTGCCTCTGGACGAGAAGCTTAAGGAGTTGCCAGTAGGTAAAGGTGACGTTATCAAGCCTGGAAACGACCTGGCTATCATTGCCATAGGTTCGGCTGTAGTTCCCTCCCTGGAAGCAGCCTGGCTCCTGAACAAAAAGGGCATCGAATGTACCGTAGTTAATGCTCGTTTCGCCAAGCCTCTGGACTCAGACCTCATCCTGGAAACTGTGAGCAATACAAAGAGACTGGTCACCGTGGAAGAGAATGCTCTCGCTGGCGGCTTCGGTAGCGCGGTGCTGAGCCTTCTCTCCAGCATTGCTGGCGTTCGTGCCCTACGCATAGGGATTCCCGACGAGTTCGTGGAACATGGTCCACAAGAACTTCTCCGTGCTAATTACAGCCTCGATGCCGAGGGTATAGCGCGGCGTATCCTGTCCTTCTTTGCTGAGCTTGCCCGACATCCTTACCATACTAAGGCTAAGGAGTGAGGAAAACGCCGCTTAGACTTCTTCAAATGGGTGTATCTAGTACAAGGCGCTCCTAATTTTTGCTGCTGAGAGGCGAAATGGCTGACCTAGAGTCTATCTGGCAACGATACAGGGCAGAGCTGGAGGCAGAATTAAAGTTCGCCGTTGGTGAAGCCCCCCTACCCATGTACAACATGATGCGCTACCATCTGGGCTGGATTGATAAGCAGGGCAACCCTCAATCGGCGACCATAGGCAAAAGGCTTCGCCCCGTTCTCTGTCTTCTCGCTTGCCAGGCAGTGGGAGGAGAATGGCACCAGGCGCTTCCCGCAGCAGCAGCCGTGGAGCTGGTTCATAACTTCTCCCTGATCCATGATGACATCCAGGATAAAAGCCCGTCGCGGCGAGGTCGGGCTACCGTGTGGCACATTTGGGGCCAGCCTCAGGCGATAAATGTTGGCGACGCCATGCACGCCCTGGCACTGTCGTCATTGCTGAGACTCGAGGATGCTGGCGTAACGCACCAAAAGGTGGTGCGCGCTGCGCGTATCCTCGGTGAAGCTAGCCTCAAACTTTGCGAGGGGCAATATCTTGACATCAGCTATGAGAATCGCCTCGACATCGGCATCAATGACTACTTAGAAGTAATCGCCTGCAAGACTGCTGCCCTATTCCGTTGCTCACTGGAGATTGGAGCACTTCTCGGTACAGATGACGAGTCACTGCTCGCGCGTTTGAAATTGTTTGGCCATAATCTGGGAATGACTTTTCAGGTGCACGATGACGTCTTGAGCCTCTGGGGTGATGAAAAGGTCACGGGTAAACCCACTACCTCCGATATCCGAATGAAGAAAAAAACATTGCCCATCGTCTATGCACTTGAGAAAACGAATGGTGAGGACAGGGAGCTGCTAAGGTCAATCTACCAAAAAAAGGTGATTGAACCTGCTGACATAGAAAACGTGCTACATATACTTAACAGACTGGATGCACAAGGCTATGTGCAGGGAATGAGCGACAAACATTATCGCCAGGCGATCTCCGAATTGAACGCCGTAAATATACCACCTTCGGCCAAGGAAGAGCTCAGGGCCATTGCTGCTTTTCTCTTGAAGCGCCAATACTAGTAGAGGTCTCGAACACTTCCATCTAATTCGCTGGCCGAAAAAATCCCTAAAAGTCTCTTCTAAACCGTAGCACTTTTGACTAAGCCGTTGTATAATCAGCACGCTGCATACGATTTGGCTGGTATGCAAACGGGAAGAGGACAAGATGTTGAAACTAGCGATCACGGGAAAAGGTGGCGTAGGCAAGACCACCCTGGCAAGCCTCCTGGCTCGCCTTTACGCTGCCGAAGGTAGCACCGTCCTCGCTATAGACGCCAACCCAGACGCCAACCTGGGAACAGCCCTCGGCATTTCTTCAAAAGACCTGCAGCGCATCACCCCTATTGCAGAGATGAAGGAATTGATAGAGGAGCGCACTGGAGGCAAGCCCGGCACCACGGGAGGTATCTTCAAACTCAACCCTAAAGTGGATGATATCCCTGACCGCTTCTCTGTAAGAAAAGATGGTCTCAGACTGCTCGTTATGGGCACGGTAAAGAAGGGCGGTAGCGGCTGCATGTGCCCGGAGAGCGCCCTGCTCAGGAACCTGCTGAATCACCTCGTTCTCCGAAAGTCTGAGATTGTGATTATGGACATGGATGCCGGCATCGAGCACCTGGGGCGAGCCACGGCAACCGCCGTGAACGCCTTTATAGTAGTGGTAGAGCCTGGACAGAGAAGCGTCGAGACAGCTAGGGCTGTAAAGAGACTGGCTCAGGATATAGGTATCAAGAAATGCTATGTCGTAGGCAACAAGATTGCCAGCGATGCTGACCGCCAGTTCATTACGGAGAACCTGCCCGATTTCGAGCTTCTCGGCTACATCAGCTTCAATCCCAAGATCGCCGAGGCAGACCGCAAGGGCATCAGCCCTTACGATAACGATACCAAAGTGGTGTCCGAGGTAAAGGCAATTAAAGAACGGCTCGAAGCAATATCGAGGTGATGTATGAACAAGCAAACCGTTCGCGACATCGACCTCAAAGGGAAGAAGGTATTGGTCAGGGTTGATTTCAATGTCCCCCTCGACCCACAGACCAAGGCCATCAGCGACGATAGCCGCATCCGTGCCGCACTGCCCACTATAAAATACTTGCTTGATAAAAAGAGCAAGGTCATCCTCTGCTCCCACCTAGGTCGTCCCAACGGCAAGGTCGTCGAGGATATGCGGCTGGCTCCTGTAGCCAAGCGCCTCTCCGAGCTGCTGAAGCGGCCTGTGCCCTGTACCAGGGACTGCATCGGTCCCGAGGTGGAGGAAGCAGTAGCCCAAATGAAAGAAAAAAATGTACTCATGCTGGAGAACCTCCGCTTCCATGCCGAGGAGGAGAAAAACGACCCCGCCTTCGCCCAGGCTCTGGCTAAGCTGGCTGATGTTTATGTCAACGATGCCTTCGGCACCGCCCATCGCGCCCATGCTTCCACGGAGGGTGTAACTAAGTACCTGCCAGCCGTAGCAGGCTTCCTTATGGAGAAAGAGATAGATTACCTGGGCAAATCCCTGGCTGGAGCTGCTCGACCCTTCGCCGCTATCATCGGCGGGGCCAAGGTGAGCGACAAGATGGCGCTCCTGGATAATATCCTGGGCAAGGTGGACTACTTGCTTATCGGCGGCGGCATGTGCTGCACCTTCCTCAAAGCGCAGAACTACAACGTAGGCAAGTCTCAGGTCGAGAATGATAAGCTCAACGTCGCCCGGGACCTCATGGCCAAGGCCGCCAAGACAAATGTCGAAGTGGTGTTGCCTGAGGATGTCGTGGTCGCCGATAAATTCGCCACTGGCGTTCAATACAAGACGGTCCCCATCAACAGCATACCATCTGACTGGTATGTTATGGACATCGGTCCCACCACCGTAAAAAGCTTCAGCGACAGGCTCAAGAAATGCAAGACAGCCTTCTGGAACGGCACGATGGGCGTTTTCGAGTACAAAGAGTTCAAAGCAGGTACCGAGGGCATAGCCAGGCAACTCGCAGGTCTCAAAGCCACCACCATCACCGGCGGCGGCTCCACCGCCGAGGCAGTTACGGACCTTGGACTGGAAAAGAAGATGAGCCACGTTTCCACCGGCGGAGGCGCAGCCCTCGAGTTTCTGGAGGGCAAGACCCTGCCCGGCGTCGCCGCCCTTCGGGACAAGAAAAAGTAACGGAGAAGCCGATGCTCAGCTTAGAGCAATTAAAGGAAATCACGAGGCAATCTGACTCCAAGATAGTGCTTCTGGTCATCGACGGCTTGGGCGGGCTGCCCAGACCCGAGACCGGCAGGACCGAGCTTGAGACTGCTCACACCCCCAACCTCGCCGAGTTGGCCAGTAGGGGAACTTGTGGCCTGACCGAGCCAGTGTCACCAGGCATCACGCCCGGCAGTGCCCCGGGGCATCTCGCCCTTTTCGGCTACGACCCCGTAAAGTATCTTGTGGGACGGGGCATATTGGAGGCCCTCGGCATAGATTTCGATCTCAAGAAGGACGACGTGGCCGCGCGAGGCAACTTCTGCACTTTAAACAATAAAGGTCTTGTTACAGACCGCAGGGCAGGACGCATCTCTACCGAAGAGAACGCCAAACTATGCAAGAAGCTGAGCAAAATCACGCTTGATGGCGCTGAGCTTTTCGTAGTGCCAGTGAAAGAGCACCGCTTCCTGCTAGTGCTTCGCGGAGAAGGGTTGACAGGCGATGTCAGCGACTCCGACCCAGAGCAGGTTGGAGTAGCCCCACTGAACGTAGTCGCACATTCCCCTAAAGGGGAAAAGGTCGCCAAGCTGGCCAATGAGTTTATAACTAAGGTAAGATGGGTCTTGGCCGACTCACATCCCGCCAATATGGTGCTGCTGCGTGGCTTCTCCCAGCATCCCAACCTGCCCACCATGAGCGAGATCTTCAAACTGAACGCCGCGGCCATCGCCGCTTATCCTATGTATCGCGGGCTGGCCAAGCTCGTGGGCATGAAGCTTCTCGACACCGGTGCCACTATAGATGAGGAGTTCGACACGCTGGCCAGGCACTACACCGAGCACGACTTCTTCTTCATCCATATCAAGAGGACCGACTCCACTGGCGAGGACGGCAACTTCAACGCCAAGGTTCATGTGCTTGAGGAAATCGACAGGTTCCTGCCCAAAATCACCGCTCTCAATCCCGATGTACTGATAGTCACCGGAGACCACTCCACGCCGGCCATGCTTAAAGGGCATAGCTGGCATCCCGTACCCATTGTTCTCTGCTCTAAATGGTGCCGCACCGACCATGTGAGAGAGTTTGGGGAGACAGCCTGCGCCTCCGGCGGACTGGGTAGATTCCCCGCTGTGGAGGTTATGCCTCTGGCTATGGCCAATGCCCTCAAGCTGACCAAATTCGGCGCTTAGGAGGATATCCCAATGCGGACACCCATAATCGCTGGCAACTGGAAGATGAACACCACCGTCGCCGAGGCAGCGGAGCTGGTCAAAGCTATGAAGGAGAAGCTACACCCGATTGCAGGCGTAGAGAAGGTGCTCTGCCCACCTTTCGTCTCCCTAACCACAGTCAAGGAGCTTATCAAGGGCACATCCATCAAACTGGGAGCGCAGAATATGTATTTCGAGCGCAGTGGCGCTTATACAGGCGAGGTATCGCCCGCGATGCTTGCCGGCCTTTGCGAGTTCGTCATCCTGGGGCACTCGGAGCGAAGGGGATATTTCGGAGAAACCGACCAACTGGTCAATAAGAAGGCCAAGGCCGCGCTGGCAGCCGCGCTCACCCCCATCGTCTGCGTCGGCGAAAGCCTGGAGCAGAACAACGCGGGCGAGACTGTGCAGGTGATAACCCGTCAGGTTAAGAATGCTTTCGAAGGCATCGACACGCCTAAAGGGACAATCATAGCCTATGAGCCGATTTGGGCCATCGGCACTGGCAAGTCAGCCAGCGGTGAGCAGGCCAACGCCGTCATCAAGGTTATCCGTGATATGATTGCCAGGATTTACGGAGACCAGATAGCCCAGGCGATCCGCATCCAGTACGGCGGCAGCGTCAACAGCGCCAATATCGCTGAGTTCATCAGACAGCCCGAGATAGACGGTGCGCTGGTGGGGGGCGCCAGCCTCAAAACACCTGACTTCTTAAGCATAGTGGAGCAGACCGCCAAGATAAAGAAAACAGGATGAGCCCTCTGGTAGCCATCGTAGGCCCAACCGCCACAGGCAAGAGCAGTCTGGCCCTAGAACTTTGCCAAAACCTCAACGGCGAGATAATCAGCGCCGATAGCCGCCAGGTTTACCGCTACATGGACATCGGCACCGCCAAGCCCACCGAAGAAGAACGAGCACTTGTCCCTCACCATCTCATAGATGTAGTCAACCCCGACGGGGATTTCAGCCTCGCCCTCTATCAAAGCAAAGCACTGCAAACGATAGACGATATTCAGCGTAGAGGTAAGCTGGCATTCCTGGTAGGCGGCAGCGGCCTCTATGTCTGGGCTTTGCTGGAAGGATGGCGCATCCCACAGGTTCCACCCGACCCCGCATTGCGACAGAGCCTGGAGGCGAGAGCCAAAGTCGAAGGAGGCGAGAAACTATATGACGAGCTAAAGGAAACCGACCCCGCATCCGCAGAGCGCATCGACCCCAGGAACGTCCGCAGGGTGATTCGGGCGCTCGAGGTCAGCCTACAGGGCGCCCCATTTTCACAGCTTCAGGTTAAGCATCCCTTCGTTGATTCCATTATCATAGGCCTGACCACAGATAGAGCCGACCTCTACCAGAGAATAGACGCCCGCATCGACAACATGATAAAAAGAGGCCTGGCAGCGGAGGTCGAAAGCCTGGCAGCCAGAGGTTATGGATTCGACCTCCCTTCGATGTCAGGGCTGGGCTACAAGCAAATCGGGATGTACTTGCAGGGCAAGACAGACCTGCCCACAGCCATCCAGCAGATAAAGTTCGACACTCACAGCTTCGCCCGGCACCAGTACAACTGGTTCCGTCTCAAAGACAAGCGCATCAACTGGTTCGAAGCTGGAAAAGATACAAATCAAGCCATTCATCGTTTTGTGCAGCGATTTGTGGTAAAGTAAGGTACTACATGTGGACAATGGGGAGTGCAGAGGGGCATGGCCCTTTGCTGGAGGTTTGGGGGTGTCCCCCCAATTCTTAAAGTCTCCCAAGACTGGGAGATTCAGGGGGTTGATTGAGATAATCTGGAGGTATTTATGGCCAAGCTTTCTGAAGAAGTAAAAGCGATGATTGCTGAGATTCGCCCCGGCATAATAGCCACTGCAAGCAAGGATGGCAAACCCAATGTCTCAGCCAAAGGCTCGTTCCGCGTGCTCGACGATGACCATGTCATTTTCGCCGATATCAACTCGCCGCGCACCATCGCCAACTTGAAAGAGAACCCTTATCTATCTACGCTGGTAGTGCACCCGCGCACCCTCAAGGGCTGTCGCCTCTGGGGCAAAGGTGAGATTATTACTTCAGGCCCGCTGTTCGACCAACTGAACAAAGAGTTCACCGAAAAAGGCCTGAAAGTCAACCACGTGGTTAAGATAAAAGTAGACAAAGTTCAGGAGAGCCCATAGGGGTTTCTCAAATGTCACCCTGACCCTTCACTTCGTTCAGGGTCAGGGTCTCAGATTCTTAGCTCACCTCAGAATGACAGACGGAGTAGTAGATGAATTTCGTTAAACTTCAAGCCACAGGCAACGACTTTGTGCTGATAGACGGGCGCAGGATGAGGCAGCGCGACTGGTCGGCGCTAGCTAAGGCCCTGTGCCACCGCCATTTCGGCGTGGGTGCCGATGGCATCCTTCTTATTCTGCCCTCGAAAAAAGCTGACTTCTACATGCGCATGTTCAATCCCGATGGCTCCGAGGCCGAGGCCTGTGGCAACGGGCTGAGATGTGCTGCTAGATACGCTGAGGATAACGGCTTGGCAAAGGGGCCTGAAATAAAGATAGAGACCCCTGCCGGTATGAAGATAGCACGAATCAAGAATAAGAAAAGCATACAGATGGCTATGGGCAAGCCTGAATTAAAGCCTTTTTCAATTCCTGTGATTGTAAATAGAAAAGGCATCCCCAAGGCTTCACCTGTCGTAGATTACCCTTTGACCATCGGTAGAACGAAGCTAAACATTATCTGCGTCGCCCTGGGCAATCCCCACGCTGTGTGCTTCCTGGAGCAGCCGGTCACTGGTTTTCCCCTGGCTGAGGTTGGCCCCAAAGTGGAGCACAATCCCATGTTCCCCAACAGGGTGAACTTTGAGATAGTGAATGTCATCAGCAGAAAGAAGCTCAAGGCACGAGTATGGGAGCGGGGGGCTGAGGAGACCCTTTCCTGCGGCACCGGCGCCTGCGCCATAGCCGTAGCGGCCAGACTCAAGAAGCTTACCGACAACCCGATTGATATAATACTGCCCGGCGGCACTCTGAATATAGATTGGGACGGCAAAGGCGAAGTATATCTCAGCGGACCCGCCGAAGTAGTGTTCGAGGGAAAATGGAAGGACTAGTAGAGTCGAAAGGGAGGGGAAAATGAGTTTCGTCATAGCTGTCTATGTACCGGAAGGTATCGTCATGGCCTCGGACAGCCGCCAATCGGTCACCGTCGAGGGTAAAAACCCCGAGGGCAAAGAATTCAAGGTCGAGACCGTTAACTCCGACGCCGTAATAAAAACATATCTCCTGGAAAAACAGCAAATAGGCATCTCCAATTTCGGCCAGGATTTGCTCGGCGGCATGCCCACGGCCAGCCACATCAAAAGGTTTATCGAGGAAGAGTTAAAAAGTAGCGACGATGTAACTACAGTCCCTCAAAAGCTAAAAGAATATTTCCGCAAATCGTTCCCCAACGCTGACGCCGGTTTCCACGTTGCCGGCTACAGGAAAGAGGGCAAGGTCAGCGTGCCCTATGTTTATTCCTGCCATGTTGCCAAGAATGAGGTTGGGCGGAGAAACACCAAGCCTGACGGCTCCCTTGCCTATGGCGCTACCTGGTCAGGCCAGGGCGACA
>Ga0315274_10000357_pt1 | contig 70877 bp, 99 predicted proteins | sample YL17G02_20_MG_FD_203700 | JGI IMG/M metagenome (GOLD analysis project Ga0315274, IMG submission 203700) | Sediment microbial communities from Yellowstone Lake, YNP, Wyoming, USA - YL17G02_20 | ecosystem: Environmental > Aquatic > Freshwater > Lake > Sediment | place: USA: Wyoming | collected... | reverse complement strand
AGACATGGGGATCAGACGATCTATGCGGGACACCGCAGAGTCGACAAACGGCTATTTTCATTGGTCCTCCAATGAATTCAGGGACTTGCGGGTCATGGGGTCCGCGGATATGTCGACAGAGTCGCGATCTCCAACCCTTGGTTGACCGTTTGACCGGTTGATTGGTTGGCTGTCTAGCTGACCGTTTGCTTGAGCCGTAGGCTGCGGCATTGGTTGCAATGGCTGATCCGTAGGATGGTGCTGATCGACAAGCTGTCTGATCCGTAGGGTAGTCAATGGAGACTGGAAGCGAAGCTTGGTGATTGGCCAGTTGGTGGGAAGCGTAGCTTTGTGGTCAGGCTCACCAGTTACGTGGCTTTCCCCCCGAGTTTTCGCACTGAGACCGTACATAAAGACGGTCCGCGTGTGGTCATGAAGCCGCGCCAATGTGGATCTGAGCCAATTTGTCGTCAATCCGACCATGAACAGCATCCGTAGGATGGGCAAAGGCCAAGCGATTTCATTGGGCTTCGAGTCACTCCCTTGGAGTGCTGAGCCATGGTGAAGGCTGGGGACTGCAGGAACTGCAGAATTCACTGCCCGATCGCCCCCCAAAATGCGGAGTTTCCGAAGGAACCAAGCCATCCGACTGTACCCCGCATCAAACGATGATCGAACCGGCACCTTGTGGGACGAGTATTCTACTCGTAACGGGTTCACCGTCACCAACCTTCGGTGCCTCCCCCTCAATTCCACCCGATGCTAAAGCATCGGCCGCAGCAATCATTCGAGCCAACGTGTCCACGATTTGACCCATGGCCCACTGCGCATCCGTCAAGGACTCGGGTGACGGCTTTGCCGTGGTGCCGTCCTCATCCCACTGGACTGCCCAGCCAATGGACGTATCTTCCTCGCGAAGGACCGTAAGGTCCTCGATCATGAGATAGACGCGCGCCATCAGATCTCCCCAGCTACGCTGAGTTCACCTTCAATCAACGCTCCAACCTCACTGACCGGCCCCTTTGGGGCCATCAGCGCTTTGAACTGAGCATTGAGAGCTTCGAGCTGTTCCGAAGGAACGTTGGCAAACATGGCGATATTCACCGGTCGCTTCGAGGGGTCGTCTTCTCCGAAGACGTCAAGATGCCGCCCTAGCTGCAGCAAAGCTGCCATCTTGTCGTGGAGTTCATACTTGAACTCCTGATATTCCTTGCCGTCCTTCGCTTTCAGCGTCCTGATGTGTATCCGCGCAATGGCCGGCAACACTGCCTTCGGCAACTGATCCGGACTCCGACCTTTCCACAACCCATCCGAGCCAAGCACCAGACAATCCAAAGGATTGGCAGTGGCAATTGCGGTGTAGCCATTGACGACCATCGTCGCATCAGCTGTTACCAGCTGATTCCTTTGCTTCTTCATGTCCTCGACGTAGGCCTTGATCTCGGGCATACGAAGCATCATCGATGCTTGGTTCACCGCGGATCGCTCCGAATACCCTGCAGCGATAGCTGCAGCCTTGCCGTTCATGAAATCGTTCTTTGCGAAGCAATGGCAAAACAGCAACTGCTTTGGACTCATCGACCAATCCCCTCCGATGCAAACCTCAAGAGGTTTGCGGTCACCGCTGCTCTTCGAATCCGCTGGTAGTCCGCGTCCATTCGCGCCGCGTACCGAGCCATGAATGGCTCAGCGGGCGTCCAATCGCATAACACGTAGGTCCCAAACATCGCGGCATTGATGTCAGGACCGTACAAAGTACGGGGCGGGGGCCATGACGCCATGTTCGCGTTGAATCGCGAGCCATCCATGGGGCCACCTAGAACGCTGATCGTACACGCATGCATAACCCATGGTACTTCGTACCATCCAAAACTTCCATTAAACCTCCATCACTACGTGATGATCTTAAGAGGGGGGTTGACCGGCAACCATTGGCGGCCTACCTTGTAATGGCGATTTGATCCGCCGCCAAAAAATGCGGCCCACAACTACCGAAGGTAACCGACATGACGACGATCCACGCCGACCAAATAACGAAGTTAACCATTGCAGTCACCAACAAAATCGAAGCCTTTGTGCTCGATCAGATGATGGACGCATCACAGTGGACTTCGTCCCGAGGTGTCGACAAAGCAACCAACGAACTCGAAGCGGCAATTCTTGCCGCCACGATCAAGTACATGAGGCGGTGCCAAGCTGTCCCGGCAAACGGCGGCTAATGATGAAATCATTAACCAAACATGTTCCAAGCCAAATGCGGCCCGGTTACACCATGTGTGGCGAAGCCATCGATCACGGTGTAGAGCATCTCGTCGACGACAATCGACCCTGCTACTACTGTCGAATCGCTTCGATTCCGGTCCGCTCAACCTACCATGCGGCCCACCCACGATTCAGCCTTGCTGAATTGGACCGCCAGATTGCCGAGATCACCAACCCAAAGGGAAGCAAACGATGAAATCGTTTCCGACTTTCAAGCAAGCCGATGATCACGACTACAGCGTAGCTGTCGAACTCGGTTTGCAGTGCGTCAGGCCCTCAATGTGCCGCATCCAATTCGGCCATATGCGAAACCACCAATGGCAATGCTACGAAGTAGACGATGTCGTCGTGGCTGGCTTGGCCAAATTCACCGCGGAGCGGAATAGCACCCCGCTCTACTTGAGTCCGGTGATGAACGAAGTGACCTACGGTCAACTATTGAAATTCGCCGACAACGCAATTGTGGCGCGAGACGACTACGCCAACTGTTTCCTGAAAGGAATTCGCCTCGTCGACATAGACAGCGAAGCTGAGGTTGCAACCTATCAACTGATTCTCGGGGATTACTAGCATGTACATGAAAGGCGTCACGAGTTCGGAATGCGATCACTGCCACAAACGTCACGACGACGAAGTCGGGGTGCAGTGCATAGCCCAAGGGGCTACAGGGCGGTTTTGTGCCGTCCTCTGGTTCTGCGGTGACTGCTCCAAAGGAGCAGCGATGTACGGCAAAAATCTGTTCGATCAGTGCGTAAGCCTCGAAGAGGCTGAGGGGATTGCGGCGAAGTCCAACGGATGGATTGACACCGTGTACCCAACTTCGTTGGGGGGTGCATAACATGCTGTTCAGAATGAACTACACGGTGCAGTGGCTGAGCCCGGACGGAGAATGGCGAATTCACCGGAACCCCGAAGGGGTTCCATTTGGAGTCAGGGCGGTCAGTCGACGTCACGCTCTTCAGAAGACACTGGGCATGGTCACGAAGCTTCCCTGCTTTTCGGACCGCGAACGATTCGGCGACGAAGTGCAGCTATCCGCCGAAGTGACCTTTGCCGAAGGCAATCAATCGTGATCGATCATGCAATTGCGCTGCTCATGCTCGAACTCGTGATAGGCGGCCTGATCCTGATCAGCTTCGCTGAAAAAAGATCCATTAAACCTCCATCACTACGTGATGTCAGAAGAGAGGGCTTGACGGCAACCATTGGCGGCCGGAGAATGGCGGCGAATTTTGACCAACCGAAAGCGGAGTAACACGAAGTGACAATGAAATTGCTCACCGAAAACAACCCGAAGGCTCTCAAGAGCGAAGCTCTGGGATATGCCACGGCAATCCTGCACCTTGCGCCATACGATTTGTCCGGCACAAATGTTTGCCCTTTTGCGAAGCAAGCCAAGTGTTTCGAGGGGTGTCTCAACACTGCGGGCCGCGGTCAGATGACATCCATACAGCAAAGCCGCATACGAAAGACTCGGCTTTTCGTCGACCATCGGGAAGAGTTCTTCGCACTACTTCGTAGTGATATCGAAGCTTTCCTTCGTCGTTGTGATCGCCGCGGACTGACTCCGTCAGTTCGGCTCAACGGGACGTCGGACATTTTGTGGGAAAACGAATCCGTAGGATTCAAGCCCAACATTTTCGAGCACTTCCGTGATGTGCAGTTCTACGACTACACCAAAGTCGCAAAGCGACTCGAACGGGAGATGCCGTTCAACTACCACCTGTCGCTGAGTTATAGCGAAGCTAACCTCTCCTATGCTCGCCAAGTCTGGAAGACTCATGCGAAGACGAACTGCAACGTTGTCGTCGTCGTCCGGAATGACGAAGTCAAGCAGCAATGGCTCGAAGCGCCAGTGTTTCACACTGTAGACGGGGACAAGTCGGACCTTCGCTTTCTTGAGTCCGGTGCCATTGTTGTGCTCCGGGCCAAAGGCCGCGCCAAACATGATGCGTCGGGATTCGTTCTCGATGGCTTCGCCAAAGCAACCAACTGAGGGCTCGAACATGATCCACGCAATTTTCACCGTCGACGAATCGGAACGCTGGAGCTATACCGACAAAGTCGGCAAGCGCCACGATGGGTTCGAGTCGAAGTCTGCCGCCGTAGAGCATGCGGCAATGTCAGGGGTTCCGGTGCTCATCACCGACATGATTCCGGAACGGAAGCCGCGCCGATATGGGAAGCGCTCATGAAAACGAAAGCAAAGAGACTTCGTCTCGGTTCCCGAGTGATGTACACCGGGCCAATGATGCTCGGCCCATCCTACGGATCAACTGGCACTGTCGGCCTTGTGTCCGGTGCCAGAGGCAAGTCGATTCACCCCGACCCCTCCGGGGTCATGACGTTTGTGAACTGGGACGATGGTCACTCCGAAGGAGTGTTCACTCGAATGCTGCAACCTGATGGAGACGTGGAATGAAAACCCTCGAAGAGCAACGCGAATTTGCCCGGCAAGCCTACGGGATGGAACTCGAAGACTTTGAGATATGCGTCAGGGGATCTGTGCGGCACACGGACCCAGCAATGCTGGCAATGTCGATGCTGTCCGATGCTCAGGAAATGATCGCGATGGGGGCCGTTGAAATGGGCCGCCAGTTCATCAACCGAGCCAAGTACGTGATCGCCTCACACCTCATGGCAACGAGAGGCCCAGCATGACGCAAACCGAGATCCGACTCTACCTTGAACGGCTTCGCCGATCGATCGCCGAGTGCGACGACGACGAGGAGCGCGAAGCTCTCAAGAGAGAGCTTGAACTGTCCGAGTATCAATCGGACCGCTGATATCCCCGAGCCCTCTCGAAGAGAGGGTTCTTGGATGCCAACGCATCATCACACAACTGGAGCACGATGACATGAGCACGAGAGCCACCTACCGATTTTTGCACGATGACTTCCGAGTCACGATGTACATCCACTGTGACGGCTACCCCTTCGGGGCGTCTCAGTACCTCAAAAAGGCATTGGAGCATCGGACTTCGCCGCACCGCGGAACGAATGCCAGCTTCGCTGACGACTTCATTAAGGCGAACGACGGGGCCGAACTGACGAAGTCACACGAGTTCCACACGGACCGAGCATATCAGTACACGATATCCACGACCGGTGATTACCGGTTCGGACCGTTTGAAATTCTCGTGAAAGCCGAGATGGTCACCGGGGATAGGTTGCTCGATACCGAGCTGGTGTTTCGGGGAACTCTGCAAGAGTTCATTGATCAGGAACAGGCGAACGAAACAAAGCGGGTGCTCGCGGCAGATGCCAACCGCCGCGAAGCATTGCAAGCACAACGATGATCAACATCACTCGTCATGTCGACCGCTGGGGCCGCGTTTCCTTCACGTGGCATCACGGTCGCTTCCACCAATCCGCATTCACGGTGCGGGAGTTGAGCCAAGCTATGGCTTGGTCCCTTTTGCCAACTGGAGTCCGGTGATGATCGACTGGGACGACTTCTACTTATGCCCAAATCCGCACTGCCGGGCACCAACCGGAGAACCATGCCGCAAAGCGGATGGCACCAAGGTGACTCGACATCGAGTCAGGGTGTTTCGCTTCGTCACGATGCCGGATGGTGCGCTCGTTCTTCCATCACAGGCGAAGTCTGACCTACGGTCAAAAAATAGTTGTTGACAGCTGGCCGCCGATGGTTGCCAACTGAAAGTGATGCACACACACGAGGGGTTTGAAATGGCCTACGAAATCACCTTCCCCGACGCCGAGCCAATGGTTCAGGCCGAACGGGATCAATGGCCGATCCGCTGCTATGGGCTGTCGCTGATGGACTACCGTCAGGGCACGGTGGCGGAGCGAGTTACAGACGAGATCAACCGCGAGGAGTGGCTGGAGAGCCACCAGTCTTCGGTCGACCGGCTTCTGGCAATGGTTCGGATGATGGGCAACGTCGAGGGGTGGCAGCAATCCGTTCTTCGCGAAGCGATTCATCAGATCGATCGTCCCAACCCGAGAGCCGTGCCGCGAAACACGTATCGGATCACGGTCGAGTACCAGCTGTGCCCGTTGCATAACGCGGGGCTTCAGGGCAACTCGAAGTACTGCCCAGACTGCAAAGGGTTTTACGGCAGCGGCAATGGGGGGCTCTACCGATGAGCGAAAGAAAAATGGTCATCATGGCCGAGGCGTCGTTTCTGGAACTGCGCGAGGTGCTGGCCGGCATGCCTGACGAGATGGTCCTCGTTGAGTTTACTCAAGACCAATGGGACAAGGTCATCACTCGGCGCAACGTAACGCAGGAGTTGCAGGCTGAGTACAGCAAGCAAGCTGTCGAAGCGAAGGGCAGCGGTCCGAAGCGATCGGCCGAGACAAGTGCGAAGCACATGAGGGAAAGCCTCGACCGAATTCAACCGGTGATCAAACGAGCATGGAGATCCGTACGATGAGCACACAAGTTGCACTGGCGGCGCACCGCGTTGTAACGCTGGTGGCGGAGATAGTCTCCGCCAAAGAAGAACTGGTCCGCCTTGCCGCCGCCAATGGCGGCATCGAGCGGGCTGCAATCAATGTTCCGGAGGAACTGGCTCACCAGTTCGGCCGGCTGCAATACCTGTCCGTGGCGATGGCCGCTGCGGTCAGTGGATTCGACAACCTGAACCGACAAGGAGAATTGAAGTGAACGAAACCCTACGGGAGCTGATGGTCGAGAACGGTCTCTCCCGATCGCAAACCGCGCGACTGATGATGGTGGCGGACACCACGGTCGACCGATACCTAGCGCCCAAAAAGCGCAAAGGCAAACCCAACCCGCAATTCCGCACCGTGCCCGAGTTCCGAATCGTGCTCATGCGAACTGCTCTCAAAGGGAGGAAGAAAAAAACCATCACAAGGTGATGAAATAAATTCACTTGACGACAGCAACCATTGGCGGCCATGATGATTGGGCTGCCAGAAAGCGGCTCACTTAAACACACGAGGATTCACACATGAAAGCCGGAATGAACCTGAACGACCTGTTGATCGAAGTGCAGCGCCAGTCCACGACGAAGCGCGACTTCGTTGCGTCCACGAAGGAGGCGCTTCGAATGGTGCCGATGGAAGGCTTCGATCGTGGCGTTGCGCTGATCCTGCACAAGGAAGGCGGCGCGGAGCTGGAGCGCTTCTCGATCACCGACAACTGCTTTCGGCAGATTGCCGGTCGCTTGAACATCCCTTGGACCTACTTCGACCGTCTCCTGACGGATCACCGCGACTTGGTGATGCATCAGGTGAATGCGCTGTTCGAACGTGAACCCGAGGTGCGGTTGATGCGAACGTTGGATGGCAAGGCGCGAGCCTTTCTGTCGAACCGGTTCCGACCCTTGGACAACGTCGAGGTTCTGGAGCAGGTGCTGCCCCCGATCGTGAAGGGCGACATCAAGTCGCGACTGATCAGCTCGAACGTCGGCGAAAACAACATGCACCTGAAGGTGTTGTTCACTGACGACCGGCTGGCTCAGGACATCGGCGCAACGCCGCACGGCAAGGATGCGGCACATGGATGGGGCGGCAGCGTGGATGCGAATCACCAGCGGATCGCTGGGCTCGAAACGACCAACGGTCGGGACACGGTCCGTCCCGGTGCGATCTTCTCGAACAGCGAGACGGGGCACGGTGCGATGAAAATCGAAGGCTTCTTCTGGAGAGCCTTTTGCGACAACGGCTGCGTTTGGGGGCGTGACGAGATGTTCAGCTACTCCCGCAACCATGTCGGCGGCAAGCTTGAGTCCGGTGAGCTGGAGTTCTCCGACGTCACTCGGCGCAAGCAGTCGGAAGTGATCGTGGCGGAGCTGACGGATGTGCTCACCATGCTCTCCAGTGTGTCGTATGCCCAGAAGATGGGCGACAAGCTGCGGGCCTTGAAAAACGGCACGCTGATCGCTGATCCGTTCAAAGCGATCGACGTCCTCGCCAAGGAAGTGCAGCTGCGCGACACCGAGAAGAAGTTCGCTCTCGAATCGCTGATCCGCGATGGCGACTACTCGCAGTGGGGCATGTTGAATGCCATCACCGAGGTGGCGAACCGCGAGGAAGTCTCGTACGAAAGAGCGTGCGAGCTTGAAGATATCGGCGGGAAGATCCTGTCGATGGAACTGAAAAACTGGAATCGGGTGGCGGTCGCCGCCTGATCCGGCCGGAGGGTGGGGGCATGGATGTGCTCCCACCCACCTTCTACCCACTACACACGAGGGGATTTACATGGCAGCACCGAAGGTTCATACGCAAAAGTTCACGGAGTCACAGGCGTTCATGTCTGTGGACATCGTGCGCAGCATTGACGGGGCCGACCGCTACTTCACAGTCGAGGTCGACTTCAACAAATTCGTGACCAGTCACGGGGCTAAGGCGATGCGCAGCAAAGGCGGCGTTTCATCCGATGCTGGCGGCGCGATCACCATCGAATACACAGGGGTATGACATGCGAGGAATCAAAAGCGAGCACTTCGCCGAGACCGTTGACTGCCGTGGCTGCACGGTCACGTTCAATGGCAGCCGCATGCGAGACGAGGATACCGACCGCATCATGCAGACAAGGATGACCGCCACCTACGCCGTGAAGGGGTGCTGGTCGAACTCCGTCACCGTCCGCTGGGAGACGGGTGACGCACCCTATGGGGCATGGTCGAGCGGCGGCGTGGAAAAGGATGCCGACAACGTCTTGGTTCTCAGGAACCTAAGCTGGGCTCTCGCCGACGCCTCCACTTTGGTCAACCACTGGAGGGGCAACGACATCGACAAGGAGTTCGACCGGATGCGAGCCCGAGCGAATCAGGTAGCGTCAACATGAGCTACGAGCAGGAGACGATGACCAAGCTCGTGATCTATTGGGCGCTCGATCCGTACGAGGTCAAGGACCGCGAGCGTCTGCTGCGTGATGTGCTCGACCGTCAGACGCGAGAGCGCACCACGAAGCTTCCCTTGAGTACGGTGCCGGAGGGCGACCATGAAGCGACGTAAGCAACTGATCTCCAGCGAGGAGGCGGTCGACGGCAAGGCGCAGCACACTCAACCGTGCAGCGACTGCCCGATGGCGACAACTGCGCTGCCGGGGTGGCTCGGTGGCGCAACACCTGACGAGTACGTGCAGCTGGCGCACAGCGATCACGTAGTCGACTGCCACTGCATTCGAGGGACGCAGTGCGCCGGGATGGCGATCTACCGAGCCAACGTGATCAAGCGTTGCGACCCACCCAACCTGAACCTACCGAAGGATCCGGTGAAGGTGTTCGCGACCCCGATGGCATTCGTTGCCCACCACAACCAACACACACGGAAGGCATCATGAGCAACCAAGTAAAGCGGGTCAACGTTGCGTTCAACCCGGCACCGCAGGGGAAGGCACCCGAGTACCTTGAGATGTGCGCCCGGCGTCCATACGTTTTGACGGTGTGCGACATTGGCGAGGGCTGCGGGGACACGTACCACCGAATGACGCTGGAGCAGGCGAAGGCGCTGCACACATCGATCTCGATGGCGGTTGCCTTTGCCAACGAGAAGGAGCGACGTCCCGGCGTTGCCGCGGAGGCCACATGAGCACGCATTCAAAAGATCGCGTTCATCCCAAGCCCGTGGACGAGAGCGCGGCGCTCGCTGCGATCGATGCGCTCACCCACGAGGAGATGGCTCGACTGTGGCGGTATGCCCCTCCGGGGCATCCGTACTTCGATCGCACCCTCCCGTACTTCGAGCGCTTCAAGGCGCGCTTCGATTCGTTCGGCGGCTTCAACCCGGCTCTCTCGAAGAGGATAGACGAATGAAACGATCGAACAGAGGGGTTCAATTTGCGCTGATCGTGACCGTCGTGTTCATGGTCGTGATTGCGACCCACGTCCGCGCCAATGGCCCGTACCTGACGGGCGATGAGGTGCGTGACGGGCTGCGCTACTGCTACTACACAGACGGGTCGGTGACGATCGTCGACGAGGGCTACATGTGCCCGCTCAACATGGGAGGACTTGCAGAATGAATCCGGACCTACACGGCGCGAAGTACATCGGCGACGGCGCGTACGTTCGCATGGACGACGACAGAGTCGTGATCTTCACCAGCAACGGGCTTGGCACGACCAACCGCGTCGTGCTCGAACCGGACGTGCTGGTGAGCCTCATCCAGTTTCTGAAGGAGCGCATCGGCGCGCGTATGTCGATCGGAGGTCGGCTATGACCTACCCAAGCAAGCACCGATCGGACGCATTCTTGTTCAAGAAGCGCTTCGACGAGGCGATGGCGAAAGCGGATCTGGAGGCACAGCACACAGTCGGCTACAGCTACGGCTGGGCGGATCCACGCAAGGTCGTGGCGGCGATCGAGCGCGACATGGCGCGAGAACGTCGGGCCGAGTGGCGGTCGAAGGTCACGCCGGGGTGGTTCTGGTTTCTATCTGGCGCGCTACTGGGCGCTGCCGTCACGAGGATGCTGTCATGATGCTGCGCACCTACATGATCCATGTGCATGACGACGTCTTCGTGTCCGAGAAGGTGAGTATGGATCGCGGCAAGTGCAGCGCTCCGCTTACCTTCCGCGATCGATCGGTGGCTGCGGCGCACTTGGCGTGGCGCAAGACGCACATGGAGAATCACGACGAGCGCGAGACGGTCATTCAGGTGAAGGTGATCTTGCCGGATTGTCGCGCCTCGAAGGCCGCACGCTGAGGCGAGGTCGGGCCAGCATCCGCTGGCCCTTCCCTCTCACACACGAGACAGGGGTGGGGGACACCCCGAGAGCGATCATCGCACGAGCGTGATCCGCAATCCATATTCAGCCTCGACGACCGCGCGCTTCAGGCGCGAGACCGGCGTATCCATCCCCTTCACGTCCTCGATCACCCGCGTACCGTCGCGCTCGTAGTACTCGAAGTCCGCGAGGTAGTAGCTGGCGCGCCCCTTCGGGAAGCCGGCCGAGCGGATCAGCAAAGGCCTACCCCCGCACGCGAGATCGAACCGCGGTTGTAACTGGAGTCCGGTGACTTCGCCCGCGCGCTCAAGCAGCTTCAGTTCGCCGTAACGGCGCGCCTCCGCCTTGGAGGCGAACACGATGCCGTCGACGGTCGTTTGGATCGCGTGGTACTTGGTCATATCCGCATGCTCTTCGAACGATGGACTGATTCCCATTCCTTGGCGAGGAGCCAAATCGAGGGGGAATCCCACCGAGCCAACTGATCATCGACCCATTCGAGCAGCTCCATTTGCGTGGCGAACTTCCCTTCCCACGTCACCACGCCCATGCCCGAGTCGATGCCGAACTTGCCGGTGTGGTAGATCTCGTGCAACGGAAGCTGCAGGAAGGGGTTCTGACGCTGACCCTTACCGACGAGCCAGCCAGCGCTCAGCAGGCTGCCAGAGTGGCAATGGTGCAGCGTAACGGGGTACATGGCGCTTACGGCGCAGGGAAGCAGGCGCAGGCGTCTCTCGTGCTCTGTGACGCTCAATGAGGTCGCCACGAAGGATCCCTGCCGGTCATCTCGCTGAACATCTCAATCAGCTCGGGATGCAGGCCATTGAACCAGCGATCCGGGCCAACGTCGTAGACCGATAGTTTCACGTGGAACATTTGAGGGATCTTTTCCACCATGTGGCTCTCGACCACGATCACGCGGTCCGCCCACGCACACAGCATGGCGATCGTCTCTGGCGAGTTCTTCTCCCAGCTGCAGGCGATCGAGTCGTGCCCCAGCCCGTACTTGAGCACGTACCCAAGCGCCACGCTGCGCGAGTTGCCGCCCTGACATACGGTGAGCACCTTCACTGATCGTGAACCGGGCATCCGCACTCGGGAACCCAGCCATACGGCTCGACCCACTCGCATGCGTGATCACACGGGGTCTGCGTCTTGATCACGAAGGTCTTGAGAGCGTCGACCTTGATGGCCGGGTCGAGCTGCCCCGTGATCAGGTTCAGCGCTACCACCTCCAAATCAGTAGCCCGATCAGGATGATCTGCAGCGGCACTGAGACGGTGTAGTAGATCCCATCGTAGTGCCCGGTGTAGTACGGGGAGATCCTGCGCGCCTCCGTGTACAGGTTGATGTACGCGTGACCGACGTCACCGGAGTGGAGCTTCCAGAAGCGCGTCCAGTGCGGAACCATGCCCTTCCTGAGCCGCTCGCGTTCCAGCTTCAGCTTCGTAGCGTTACGCTCGCTCTTCGACATCTCATCCAGAAACTTGCCCACCAATACCTCCATTCGGAAAGTACTTACGCTGCGCCTCCTTCACCGCTGACGGAGCCAGCTCCAAGACAACCTGCTTCACGAACGCATCGCCGGCAACAGGCAGCTTCTCCCGCGTAACAAGGAACCGCGCGCGACACATAACCTTCACGCGCGACTCACCCGAGTGCCAACCGCGATACATGTGCGGGGTGTGCCAGAACACCATCTCGCGCCTGTCCGCATACCGGTTGAACACTCGGTCGCCGAACTCCTGAAGATCGTTCGAGTCGCACCACGCAACGACGTGCTCGTACACGTCGTCTGCTGGCGACTCTTGGAAATAGACCTTCAGTCGATCAACTTCTTTTGTCACGCCACATCTCCAGCAGCCGTTTTAGAGCAGCGAGGATCCGCCCCCAAAGGCCGGGGGGAGCGGGCTCAGGTCCAAAGGGACGTTCACCCAATTCAGGTGCTGGTACGGGTCAGCGAACTTGCCGGTGTCTTCCGCTTCGGCAACGACCGCGAACTGGTACGCACCATCGGGCACGTCACCCACTTTGAACACGACTTCTTGCGGGTCGGCCGCCGCAATGCGCTTGAACGGAGGAACCGTTTGCGGCGCGGCGAGCAGGGTCTCCAGAAACAGCGGCTGCCCAACCGGTGCCATATGGAACCGCCCATGCGTTGCTGCCGGAGGCAGCTGCCAGAACACTCGTCTCGGTCTTACATAAGCCATCGTCGTCTCCTAGTTAATTCCACCACCGCTCGCCGGGGCCAACCCGAAGTAATACAGGAACCCCTGAGCGAAGCTGTCTACCCACGCTGAGCAACCAGCGGCGCTGCAACTCTGCATGCGCGAGTAGAACAGATCCGATCGTCCGGGGTTGAACGCCCAGCTCGTCGCGGTCCCAGCCATTGTGCCCTTAGCGGTGGGCACATCTCCAGCGCGAACTGGGTATCTGCGAAGCTCGATGTTGTACGACGTAGCGCCGGCAACCGCTGTCCAGTTGATCGTGGTCGGGATCCCCGTCACCCCTACCAAGAGTGTGACCGGTAGATTCGTGCATCCGGCGCACGCGGGCGCAAGTAACGTTGGCGGCGTTGGAGGACCGGCAACAATCGCCTTAGTCACCTCGTTGGTGAGCGGGCTCGAACCGCTGGCGTCGAACGCCGCAACGGCGAAGTAATACTTCGCGGTGTCGGTGAACGTTATCGTTTTGACCAACACGTTTGGATCGGGGATGGTGATGACGTTGGGGTATGCGACCGGAACCTTGGGGTCGTTCGCCTGCACCTGCGTCGCATCGCTACACGGACACGGGGTTCCCGGTGGCGGGCACGTAAACGCGGGCAGCCCAGCAGACACGCGCCCAACTTTCCCGTAGTACACGCGGAACCCGAGCAGCGGGCCTTGCACGCCTCCGGCGCAATTCGTTGGGGCCTTGGTCCACGACAAGGCCGCCTGATCAGCCGGCGTCGCCGCCGATACCGACGCCGCCATCAACACGAGAGCAAAAAGCGCCAGCCTCTTCATAATTGGTTCGAACCTTTAGCCTTTGCCCATTCACCACACCAGTGATCGGAGGGCACCAACGGCGGTTCGGAGTACTCCGTCGCACGTTGCGCACGATCTGGCGCGGGAGGGAATCGATGACAGAACCCAGCGATCGAGTCGCCCTCGTACCATTCGCATTGCGCGCAGCGCTTGTTCTCGTCTCTCATGTTGCAGCCCTCCGTTGCCAGCCAAGATCGAACCCCGACAGAGTGGCGTCTTGCGCGATGAGTGACTTGTAGAACTGCGCCTGCGTTCCACGCATGCAAAGCAACAGCGCAACATCTGGAAGCGCGTTGATTGAAGCAACCGACATCGCGCCGAGAAAACCATCCTCTTTCAGGATCGATGACGTGCGGTCGCAGATGTTGTGCGCGCGCTGCAACAGAATCTGCGCGCGCTTCGGACCTGCGTTTACCGCGGTGTCGAACAGTTTGATCTGCAGATGCTGCGAGTAGATGCGCGAACAACCGGAGGGTGTCCAGAAGTTGTCGAAGTACAGCTTGCTCAGCTTGCCGGGATCGCTCGTCACCATCAGCAAGTCATCCTGATCGACATCACCGTCGTGATCGAAGTCAGCCAGCTTGCCCAGCCCCTTCAAGAACCGCATCGACACGCCGAACTTTGTCGCACCACCGGGATCGTGCGGGTCATCCGAGTAGCCGCCCTCATAGAATAGCGTGCGACGCAACGACTCTTCAAAAACACTCATGCGTACGCTCCTTTGCGATAATTGCGATTAGCGAAGGGGATCCTGATCAACCGGTGGTAACGCTGCGCGACTTCCGGGTTTGTGTCCAGCTCAGCGCGCGACGCGATACCAAGCGATGAGCGAATCCAGTTGGCTGCGGTCGTTGGATCCACCACCGGAATCGGACCATCGCACCACTTCCAGAACTCGGGATTGTCGCAAAGCATGGCGGCCGACTTGGACAGATTGTGTGCGTTGTCGCGCAGCGGCTTCTTCGGTGGCTCTGGCGGGGCAGCCGCCTCGACGCGCTCGCGCTTCTCCTGATCGATCGGCTGATCGTCATCATCCAGCTCGACGAGGGCGCACATGAACGCGCTCGCGTGACGCGTGTACTGCGCGAATGGATGTTGCCCACCCGTCTGAGGCTCACACCAGAATGAGACGGTGTACCCCTGCGTAGAACTGTCACCCCAGCCAGCGAGCATCAACTCGCCATCGTATCCGCCATCGATCTCGTCGACCGGCTTCAGCACCGCCTTGAAGCGCGTGCCCGCTCTGCCGGAACGGCGCTTGGTGAATGCCTTGAATGGATTGGGCCGCTCCTCGTTGGGGGTGACCAACTGCAGCTTCACTGTGTGCCCGTCCTTGTCCGTCCATCGAGCTTCGAGCATCAGCAACTCGCCCGCCCATGCAAGTTTTGTCATAGCGCCTCCACCCACGCCCACCCAACCCATTTTTTGCTGGCGAACGCGGCCCGCTCGATCTCTGATTGATAATCCATCTTCTTGAAAAAACCTCGTGTCGGTTTCGGTTCTGGGTTTTTTCCCCAGACAGACAAGCGACCAGTTTCTCGGCTTTCGCAAACGCTCGTGACACCCTCAAATTGAAGCACCATATCTTCGAGATAAATCTCGACCTCACGACCCTTTTCCATTGCAGCCCCTCCGTGTGTGTGTTGGTGCGGTTGCCCCGATCTCGCATGGACGGCTCCTACCGCAAATCGCCGGATGATGCGGGAGCGACCCGCAAATTCAGATCATGCCTTCCTTTTTCGAAAACCATCGCTCTACCATCAGGATGCCGTCGCGGTGCCACTCGCATACCGACCTTGGGATCCAGAAGCGCTTGCCATTCGCGTCGAGCGCAACCTGAATGGCCTTGGGTGTCGCACCCACCTGCTTGGCTTTGAAGTAGTCCCGATCGTTGTCTTCATCCAAGCTGGCTGCGCTCCTTTGTTTTCTCCTCGATCAGCACGTCGAGCATGTCTGTGCCGTCCGCGTTTGGAATCATCACCGCAACGATAGGCGGCTCAGCTACGCCGGTCAGGCGACGGGCAAGCTCATACGCTGCCGCCTGACCGGCGAACGAAAGATCCCTGTCAGCACAGATCCATATGCGCTCGACTGTCGGCGGGACGAACATGCCAGCCAACCCGTTGGCGGTCAGCGCGGCGCGCGCACCTATGTCGCCAATGTTTCGTCGCTGCAGCCATTCCCAGCCAGCGAGGGTGGTCTCGATGCCCTCACCAACAACGATCGCGCGCTCTCCGGGGATGAGGTGCGCGCTCGCACCCATGATCGTGGTGCCAATGGATGGAGCGAACATCTTTGTCCATCGAGGCTTGTTATCCACACCTTGAAACAGGAACGTTCGATGTAGCGTTACCGGTCGCCCGGCAAGATCGCGCACCATTGTAAGGACGCAGGGAGCGAACACCCCTTCACACAACAGGCTCGCGTGCCCCCGAACATCCGCGCCAACCTTCGCGACAGTCTCGTCTGCCAGCCCGCGCCAACCAGACAGGTACGTCTTCCAGATCTCCGGATGAGTCGCTTCGGCCCACAACTTGTTGAGCCACTCACGCCGCCGCTCAGTGTCGGCCTCAGCCTTGAACACCTCTTTCGGAAGGTCGCGCCCGCGCAACTTGTCGACAGCGGCTGCCACCATCTTGAAGTCGAGCCCAAGGAAACTCTGCAGCAAATCGAACCCATCACCAGCGCCGCAGTTGTTGCAAAAGAACGTGCCGCGCCCCTCCTTGTCGTCAAAGCGGAAGCGATCCAACCCAGTGCAGATCGGACACGGGCCATGCTTGCCAGTCAGGCACACCGCTGGCACGCCCATCTCGATGAGGATGCCGGGCCATCGCCCCCTTGCCCACTCGGCAGATGTTTGCCCGCTCATAACGGCCCCCTTAATGAGAACTGCGGAATAACGTCAACGTTGACCTCGATGTCCATTCGACACGCTGTATTCCAGCACAGGAACTCGAAGCTTGTGCTGTAGTCAGCCGAGCAAAACGCCTCGTTGATCTGATCTTCGGTATACGGATGCCGGCAATACGGACACCAGTGCGAAGGCTGATTGCGAATCTCGTCAAGCATGTCGGTCAACGTTTGCCCGCTCATGAATCGCACCGCTGCTTGCGCATCATGGAACCGTCCTCAGACTTTCTCCTTCCGATTTGATCATTGCGTCAGCCATCTTAAAGGCGTTTTTGGCTATGTGCGGCTCGACTCCATCCAGACCCAACATGCAAGGCGCTGCCGCTGTCGATATCATCGCGGCCATCGCCTTTGCTGCGTAATATTGACGCAGGGTCATGCCGCGCAGCGCAAAGGACTCACCGTCCTCCGCCCAGTAGCGGTCGGTCGGTTCCGGAAACGCCGGCGGGTCGAAGTCGAGAACCACAATTTCACGTGGAACTGGCTTGTCGCTCATGAGATTGGTAATCCTGTGAATTTGTCAGTGGGAACCTTCGCTGCCTTGTCTTTCGACTTGGCGTAGTGAATTTGCGTGCTGCGTATCCACGCCCTGCACTCCGGTGTTGGCAGCTTCGGGATCGCGTAACGAACCGCGGGGCCGGGACCAACACCGATCTTCGCTTTGTACTTGTGATAGATCCAGCCGGGTTTGTGCCCGTGGCTTTCAGCGTAATGCGTGAGCATGCCCCACCACATCGCTTTCTCTTCGTCTGTCCAAACCTTCTTCTTCGGCTTTCGATCGCCCGCACGCAGCTGCACGAGATCAGCGTTGCGCGTCTCCACCCAACGCCCTTTGCGCTCGGGGGTGTGACCGCATCTGGGGCAGCGCGCCTGACCCGAGTACACGTGCGAACACTTCACGCAGGTGATCGGCGTCTGCTCCCCGCGCTCCTGCATGGAGTGCTCTCGATCAGCGAACAGCTTGCCCTCATCCAGAGTCCAGTCGATTGGGTCTTCGACAAACCCATGACGATAGACAAGGCCGCCGTGATCAATGATCAGGGTGTCCGACTTACCTTCAAACGGGCGCAGCACCCGTCCAGCCATTTGCAGGTAGAGCCCAAGATTCTTGGTCGGCCGAGCCAAGACTGCGCAGCTGAGCGAGGGCTCATCGTATCCTTCCGTGAACACCATGCAGTTGCAGACCACCTGCGTCTGCCCCGAGTGCAACCGCTGCGTTACGCCCTGCCGGATCTCCGGAAGCGTATTCGCATCCACGTGTTCAGCGCGCACACCAACACGCAGGAACTCATCGCGCAGATGAATCGAATGCTGAACACCAGAAGCGAAGACTATGGTCGGCCTGCCTTGCGCGAGACGCAGCCAGTTGGTGACGATGTCGCCAACCAGCTCGTTCTTGTCCATCGCCTTCTCAAGATCGGCTTGGTTGTAGTCGCCCGCTGTCGTCTTGACGCCGATCAGATCCGGTGCGCTCGGTGCAAAGTACTTTGGCTGCACGAGATAACCCATCGCGATCAGCTCGGCGACCGATGGGCACTTCACCATCTTGTCGAATACCTGCCCCATACCTCGGCCGTCAGTGCGGATGGGCGTGGCGGTGAGACCGATGATGATCGCGCCCTGCTCTCTGTAGTGCGCAATCAACTTCAGGTAGGTTGCCGACAACGCGCGATGGCACTCGTCAATGAACACGAGTTTGGCTTTCGGCATCTTTATGACGCCGCGCTCCATCGCTCGCACGCGCAGCGTATCAATTGATGCGACCTGAACGCGGCTCCACGAATCCGGAAACTCCCCCGACATGATCAGTCCGGGGCGAACCCCGAACTCCTTGAGCTTGTTCTCGCACTGGTAAACCAACTCGCGACGATGCGCGAGGAACAGCACGTCGCTCTCTTTCGTCTCGGCCTGCGCAATGATCTGCGCAGCCACGACCGTCTTTCCAGATCCGGTCGGCGCTTGGATCAGGACGGCGCGAGCACCGTAACGTCCGATCGCAAGCCGCGCCTCGTGAATGACGTCGGTCTGATACGTACGCAGATCCAAGAGCTTTCCCCCTTTGTGTGAACGATATCATCATACAGGGATGAAACGATTTTACCAGCGACGCTCATACCTCGACCCCTTTCCCTCATGGAGAGGTACTCGGGTCCCCGCGACGGATGTCCCATTGATGACCGGGATGGAAGGGGTCACACCAGAGCCCGGAATATCGCTTTCGTCGAGGGGTCAGATTGAGCCTCACCACACCTGTTCTCAGGGGGCTTCTGCATTCGGGGTGGCGGATGTATGATGCGCGTCGCAGGTTCTTTTTGGGGGTGCCACCCCGAATCGACCGTAGGAGGGTAAGCGCAACGCCCAACCCTCCGCAAGAGGAGTCTTCGGACTCCTCTTTTTTTGCCTGCTACTAATCGAATTCAGGGTCGACCGGGACGGCGGGATCGTAGGAGTCCATGAAGATTTCGTGCTTCACCGGGTAAAGTTCCCCGTGGATTCCTTTCACGATCCAGTCACCAACCCTTGCGAACATCGTCCCTTCCAAGGTGGGGATCGCCGCTTCCATCTGCTTCGGGTAGTACGTGACGCCCTTGATGAGGTTCGGGTTCGGGTGATCGTCCGTGAAGTCCTCGTACGCGAGCCGGTGCGCGTAGATCGTGATCGGGCGCTTCGTGTATGGCTTCATTCGTAGCCGCTCGGTCGAGCGATTGCGCGCCCAAGCGCCATGAACCCTTTTTGCAGATCGGTCTTGGCTATGGCGAGCCAGCGAGGATCCGCTACCTTCTCGGCGGCCAACTCATTGATCCACCCGACGAGGTTCTGCTCGATGTCCTTGGCTCGGTTCATTTGAGCTATCTCGCCGGCCGACAGTTCTCGATATCCGGTGATCAATCGGTGTTGGTTCTCCATCAATAAACCCTCTGTGCTTGTTTGGAAGAATACTCGTACAGCATGCCGTAGTTGAGCGGGTACTTGTTACGCCGCGCCAGCTTCAGCAGCAGCGTCATCGACGCCCGCCGCGGAAGAACGTTGCGCGAGCCAGTCATTTCCCACGAGCGGATCGTGTCGACTTGGATCCCGATCAAGCGGCTGAACTGCGCGCGATTCAATCGCAGGTCCTCACGGAACCGGCGCACCGGGTTCTCATGAAGAGGTGCGGCGTCAACGCGCTTCGGCGAATGGATGACGGGGAAGGCGAAAGTTTGCGGCGGCAATGGAGTACCTCGACCTATTGGCTCGGCGGGGACGTTACCAAAAAGTGTTGACTTACTCCACAAGTCGATTTACAAAGGATCAGGGCAACCGAGCCCCGACTCACACAATCGTTGGTAAACGAGGTAGACATGGCACTTACGGATACTCAGCTGGCTGAGCGACGCTCTGGAATTGGCGGATCAGATGCTCCGGTGATTCTTGGGGTCAACCCTTTCAAGACTGCGCTCACGCTCTATCACGAGAAGCGTGGCGACATTCCTCCGGACGACATGGTCGACAATCGATTCGTCGAATGGGGAAACATCCTCGAACCCGCAGTGGCCGCAAAGTATGCGGAGCGCACCGGTCGCAAGATCCGCGTGGATAACACAACGCATCGATCGAAGGCCCACCCGCACATGCTTGCCCACATCGACCGACGCGTTGTCGGCACGAAAGAGCGGCGAGCGCTGGAGGTCAAGACCACCAGCATTTTCGCCGTCGATGGCTGGGGAGAAGACGGTTCGAGCGAGGTGCCGGCAACGGTGTTCTGCCAGCTGCAGCACTACATCTACGTGCTCGACCTTGACGTGATCGACACCGCGGTTCTGGTTGGCGGTAGCGACTACCGGCAATACGAGATCTTCCGCCACGACAAAATGATCGAGCAACTGATCGAGGCGGAAGAAGAATTCTGGGATCGAGTTCAGGCCGGCGAGCCACCCGAGGCACAGTTCGAGCATCGCGACACGGTCGCCTTGATCGAGAAGCTGTACCCCGGCACCAACGGATCCGTTGTGCGGTTGCCCGAGATCGCAATGAAATGGGCAGATGTTCAGGAGGACGCTCGAAAGCAGCGCCTCATGTACGAGAAGGTGGAGGCGGGTTGCGCCAATCGAATTGCGATGCTGATGGGCTCGGCAGCCATCGGCGTCTTGCCAGACAACACGTGCTATGAGCGGAAGCTCATTTCACGAAAGGGTTTTGATGTGTCCGCGTCGTCATACATGCGGATGGATCATAAGGAGAAGGTGCCGGTAGCGGCGCTGGAAGCACTTGCTTCGGAAGAAGCACCAACGAAAACATTGGAGAATGTGAATGCAATCGACACTACAGAGTGACCTGATCAAGGCGCGGGACGAAGAGACAGACCCGGACAAGAAAGCGCTGCTGCGTAAAGCGCTGCGCGAACTGGAAGACATGTCTCGTCAGCAGAAGCAACCACCGAAGACCCCGGCGACCGACATGGCCGAGCTAGAGTATCGCTCCAAGCGGTACGACTACTTCGTCAAGCTCTCGAAGACCTTCAAGGCGTCGACCATGGTGAACCCGGACCTCACCGAGGCGGACATCTTTTACATCATTGAGATGGGCGACTCGCTTGGGTTGTCCGCACCGCAGGCACTGCAGACGATCGCCTCGATCAATGGAAAGCCATCGATCTACGGGGACGGGATGTCCGCGGTGGTTCGCAACAGTAAGTTGTGCAAGTACATCAAGGAGACGAACGACTTCGACTGCGACATTGCGGATGCGTGGGCAGAGTGCGAGACGCTGCGAGTTGGGGAAGCCGAGCCAGTGCGGCAGCGCTTCACGATGAAGATGGCTATGCAGGCCGGGCTATACCCCAACAAGAAACCCGAGGCGGTTTGGAACAAGTACTGGCAACGGATGCTGACGTTCAGAGCCCGCGGTTGGTGCCTGCGTGATGTGTATGCCGATGCGCTACGGGGTCTGTCCTCCGCCGAGGAGCAGCAGGACATTGTGCTGAGCGAGGAGGACTACAAGGTAACGATGCCCGTGGTCACGCCGCAGCAAGCGCCAGACATGACGCCCAAGGGGGCGGCGACTACCCAGCAGATAGAGCATCAGGCGTCGGAGAAGTTGGAGTTTTCGCTCAACGACATGGTCGCAAGGCTGCGCGACGCGGTCGACATGAAGAGTCTGCTGGCGGCCAAGGCTATCGTGAAAAAGCATGCTTGGACTGACGCCGACAAAACGCAGATCAATACCGCGTACTCGGCGCGACGCTCGATTCTTAAGCAGGCAACCGCGGAGGCGGCGAAGTCGAATGAAGCGGTTCCTGAGTGAGTTCAAGGCGCAGAGATTCGGGCACGACGGGTGGGCGATCAAGCTCCCAAGCGGGAAGATTCTCGACTGGAGCGTTTGCACCACCCGTGACGAGTGTCGCGAAGTCGCAAAGGAATTCGCTAATCGATTCAGGTTTGGGGAGCAGGGAGAGCTTTTTGCGATGGACCCTATCCCCGACGTCGTGAAGGTTCGCATCACCGTGGCGGAGGTTCCGATACCACCGCACCATAAAGAGTACGTTCAGGAGCAGATTGTATGAACAAGGCGATGATCATTGGGCATCTCGGGCGTGATCCTGAGACGCGTTATACGCAGAGCGGGGCTGCAGTGTGTAACTTCAGCGTTGCCACGACCGAGCGATGGACCGACAAACAGTCGGGGCAAGCGCAGGAGCGCACGGAGTGGCACAACATCACCGCCTTCGGCCGGCAGGCTGAGGTGTGCGGCGAGTACCTGCGTAAGGGCAGCAAGGTGTACGTCGGCGGTTCTCTGCAAACGCAGTCGTGGGACGACAAGACTCACGCCGGAGTGAAGCACTACAAGACCGTGCTGATCCTGCGCGAGATGGAGTTCCTCACGCCGAAGGGGTCGCAGCAGCGCGGCGACGGCCGCCTGCCTGATGACGAGAACAATCAGGCGCGCGAGGAGCGCGAGCAACGCATTAACACCCAAGAGTCTACGCAGGAATCGTTCGACGACATCGACGACGACATTCCGTTCTAGGAGATCGATGATGGAAGACTCGGTTGAGAGATGCGTCGAGCACCTGTTCCATTGGCAGCATTCGAACTCAGACTCGTTCAGCGCGAAGCTGTTCGAGCTGATCATGAAGGCTGATTCTACGAATCGAAATCGGTTAGCGCTCGCATTCCCGCATCACTTCGCGGCATGGCATGCGTGGTGGCTATCCGATGACTCGGACCGGTACTTCGCGAAGTGGGGGCTGCAGAGACCCGGCCTCGATCTTGACAACCTTGCTAAGGGGAACGTCAGTGACGCGCAAGATTAAGCGCTCGCAGCTCGAAGAAAAAATCGAGTCGCAGCGCGCGATCATTGGGCGATACAAGGCGCAGCTGAGCGGAATGATTCCGTTAGAGCAGCGGTTCGTTGATGAGCGCGCAGAGCGAGAGCGGCTGCGGTTTATTAAGCAAGGGCAGGATTTGGTGTTTGGCAGCTCGACTCCGGTGCCGCCCTCCGAATCGACCTACCTAGCGCGAGCGGCTTACCCTTTCGGAACGACCTACAGCAACGTACCTCCAGCTGCATCAATGACCGTTTCTTATAATCCGGCCGATCCGCTTTGGATGCATGCGCCGCCTACGCAGCGGCGGCGATTCTGGTGCTGGGTGTACCGGTGGGCGAGCCGCTGGAAGGAGTACGCGTTTCAGAGGGGCGGGCGCTGATGTCTATTCATGTGTTGGACACGGACAAGTGGAGCGCCGAGCAAGCGATCATCGCGGCCAGCCAGCACCAGAACACGCAGGCGGTGTTCATTGTTACGGTGAGTCTTGATGGTTACTGGGACTCATGGACTGGCGGAACGCACAAGACGCCGGATCTGCTACTTGCCGCCGAGGTGCTGCGTCGGCGCGCGTTCCAATCGATGGAGGGTTGGACGTGAGCAGGCCTTGGAACGAAACCAAAGAAGACCTCGCCATGGAAGCGGCGGCCAAGGCGAAGATCACCGAGCTGTGGAGCTGCAAGATCCTCAAGCTGCAGCCCGGTGTTTACAACGGCATCGACTGGTCACTACATCGTAGTGACGGCAAGTTGCGCGCGTGGGCTGAGTTCAAATGTCGCTGGGAAGACAACGCTACGCGAACCACGCCGCAGGCGATGCACAAATATCGAACACTGAAGATCAGCTATGGGAAGTGGTTACACCTGCGTTGGTATTCGGAGCGCAGCGGGGTGCCGCACATCATCTTCATCCAGTGGGCCGAGGAGTTGTTCTACGCGCAGTGGGTGCCGACGTCCGGGCTCGGCTATGCAACCGGCATCATTGCCAACCGGCGCGGCCAAGAGGGCGATGAGGAGCCGTCGATCGACATCAACATCACCGAGTTCAAACCGGTGGTGAAGCCGGAGGCGAAACGGAAATGATGTACAAATCGAAGGATCTGCCGCTGAAGAAGTATGGCGGCTACGGCGCTGGCGGCAGCGGCGGCCAACCGTACGACCCAGCGTACTGCGCATACCCGGTATGGGGAATCACCACGACGCACCAGTGCGGGCGCAAGGCAACGGTGGGGATCTTTTGTAAGCAGCATGATCCGGTTGCATGGCAGGCTCGAAGAGACGCGCGCGATGCGAAGTGGCAAGCGGAATGGGCGGCCGACCGCGAACGCAATCGGCTCGAAGACCGAAGGCAGAACTCGATCGACGCTTTCAAAATGGCGCTTACGAAAATTGCCGGGGGCAAACTGAACGACCCGGCCGGCTATGCGGCAATGGTATTGGAGGAATGGAAGTAATGGAAATTCATGCGTCGCCAACGAAGTCGTTACGTGGCGGCTACGCTACACGCAAGCGATCTGGGCCGGCTCTTGCAACGCTGGCTCGGTTCCGCAAAGAAGCGCCGACGCGAACCTACAAGGATTTGGCGGAGCTGATGAAGCTGTCTGTTACGACGCTGCGCACCTACGCGAAGATCACCGGAGTGTCGCCGCTGCCTGATGTCGTCGGGCCGGCACCCAAGAAAGAGAAGCGCGACGTCGACAATCCGATGATGGTCGTGCTGCTTCGAAGCTCATGGAGTGATGGGCTTGCGCCGAAGCTCGTCGAGCAGATCGGGAAATCCCCCCCTGCCAAGAAGACATTCGAGCGACGCCCCGAACAGTTTCGCGGCAGCGCCGATGCGGAGGTTGAGGAATGAGCCCAGCCGGAGGTGGCGCAGATAACCCCGAGCAGCAAGAGGCAACGAACTACCGTCAGGTGTTTTTGAGTCCTCACCTCACGAACGCGGGCTCGCCTCCTGCGCTCTTAGTCGAGCGAACAAAGCGAGCTGCTGATCTTGCCGGCCGGGGGTGACCCCGGTCGTGATTCCACCCCACACACACAGGAGACGACGCGATGGAAAAGGATGATGTTTACTGGACGGCCGGCGACCCAGAGAATCTTACCCACACCGACCCCGATTCCGTGATGGAAGAGTTGGCAGATGGTTGGGATGTTGGAGACGAGCCGGAAACCGTCGAGCTGCAGAAGTATGTTCGCATGATGGTAGTTCCACCGTGGTGGGTGGTCGACCGACTCATGGAGCATATGATGGAAGCGCTTGGCGAGGAGTACGGCGATCCGAACGGTGGCGGCGACGAAGCTACCCCCGAGATGAAGGCGCTCACGGAAAAGTTTGTCGATGATTTTTGCAAACTATTCGTTCCGTATATGTGCGATCGATCCGGGCCACCGATTGTGATTAACGTTGCGGAGTGGCTTGCCGCCAATGGCGACGGCGATGCGGCGGAGACGGCGGCGCGCGACATGGCGCAGCGCCTCGCCGACTTCAAAGACGAGTTCAAGTGAGCAAGAAGGGGCACGCCGAGAAGCCGCCATTCAAATGCTTCACATGCGGCAAGGAGCACACGCGAACGCGTGGGGCCAAAGTGCAGACCAAGCAATCAAAGTGCGCGGAGTGCCACGCGCGATACATGCGAAACCGGAGGGAACATGAGTGACGATATTATCGTTCGATGCGCCGCCGCTGTGACGTCAGAGGACATCGATGATGTGGAGATGATGACGCTGATATCAGATTGCGCTATGGAGATCCTCAATCAGCGCAAGCTGATCAAGATGGGGCGCGCAGTTGTTGACGATTTCATGCCGGGCATCAAGCATTGCGCGCTGCAGGACTACGGCAGGCTGAACAACTTTCTGGCGGCAACCCAATGGAGCTAATGAGCTTCGCCGGGCGGCTACCCAAGGTCACGTACAAGCCGGGCTGGGAAATCGTCTACGAGTCGACCGAGTACTCGGAGATGGAGCGCTGCTGGAAGGTGCGCATTCGGGTAAGTTGGCGCGCGGCCGACTCAGTCCCGCCCCACGCGCAGCGAGACTTCCACAGCTCCCATGAGTACAAGGTGGCGGATGATGTGGGGCTGAAGGACGCGATCCTGAAGTCGATCGAATACTGCGAGCTGCACGAGGCACGCGAGTGGCTGCGGTTCGACGGAGTCGTGTATCGAGATCCTCACAAAGATCGCGGAGAGAAACCATGACCACCCCAGCAGAGGAATTGAAGCCGGGCCACGAAGTAATGACCGCGGCAATCCGGTACGGAGCGTCGTCTGTTAACAGGGCGATTGATGGTAACTCTGCGTACTTCTTTATCAGCCAACAGGTTAGATTGCGCGACGCACTCATCACCGCACAGGCAGCGGAGATCGAGCGGCTGCGGGCGGCGCTGCGCATGGTGCGCCCCTACGTGTACGGCATCGAGCGAATCAAAGAGATCGACAAGGCTCTAGGAGACGCATCATGAGTGACTGCCCGCACGACTACGCCGAAAAAGACACCGCGCTCGCTGACAGTTTATGCCCGCTCTGTATGCAGCAGACCATCGCATCACAGGCAGCGGATATCGAGTGGCTGACTGCGAAGCGCGACGAGTTACGCGCCCTCATCGCATCACAGGCAGCGGAGATAGAGCGGCTGAAGGAACAGTTGAAGCAGACGCAACTCGGTGGCGCGCTACGCGATGATTACAACGAGAAACGCCTAAACGCCACAATCGCATCACAGGCAGCGGAGATCGCTGAGCTGAAAGAGCGCGAGATCATGCGTCTTGTTGGAATCTCAACGGCATCGCGACGCTACTTCTAAGACGGTGAAAGCATTCTAAGCCCTCACGCCAAGAGCAAGGCTATCGACGCGATCGAGCCGTAGAAGAACAACATCTCAAGCGACTCGCTGTTCCGACCGAGCCAGATGATTCGCAGGCCGACCAGCATGACGATGCTGCCGGCGAACGGAAACGGCATGAAGCTCACGCCGCCAACGATCAGGAAGAACAGGCCTAGTACTGCGGTCAAAGGGTGCGCGTTTTAACGACGCGATTCCCGCCGATATAGGGGCTCGACTCAACGTAGGTGTCAGGCTCCTCCGGCGTCTGCGGCTCGGGGAATTCTTCCGGCTTGCGCATCTCGCGCGGCTTGTCTTTCGGGGCGTACTTGCGCCCCTCGCCAGCGAACTGATTGAACTCGCGGTTCGCTCTACTCTTGGCTGGCATCGTCGGTAATCCTCTTTGCGGTAGCTCGATCTCGGTTGCATTGATCGATCGTGTCATACGATCCGATCAGGGACTCGATGATATCACCGATGGTGAAGGTCTCACCCAGTGGCTCGGGGTAGGGAAGCGGCGCGGTCAGCTGTTCCGGCAGAGGTTTGATCACCTCGACCTTGACCTCAACCTTCTCAGTTCGAGTGATGACTCGCGGTTCGCTCGCGCAGCCGATCAGCAACATCGGAGCAAGCAGTATCCACGCGAAGCGTTTGCAGTGAAGTGCAGCTTGCGCTGCTCTGGAAGCCGGCATTGATCTTTCTCCTGAGCGTGTCGGTCTCTTTGCGCGCTGCGACGAGCAGGGCGTCACGCTTGACGATCTCCGTCTTGCGCTGTTCAGCATCGAATGCGCGCTGCTCGATCATGGTCTGAATCTGATCCTGCAGCGCGTTGATCACTTCGAGGTTGGTGCCGTTGGCGTTGATCGCCACATCTGTTGCCGCTCGCGCATCCTTTAGCTGCACATTCAGATCCTCGATCTGCGCGTGCGCATGCTTGAGATGCAACGACTGAATAGCCACGAAGCTGAGAATTATCGCAACGACGATGCCGACCCAGACGCCTTTATTGGTCAGGAGGCTTAGGATCATTGGGGGCATTTGAGACATCCCATTTGTTACCGCCTTCCCAGTAGCTCTTGGTGAGCGCCGAGAGTACGCCGGTCAGCACACCAAGGATAGCTGCCGGGAACGCCGCCACGGCGAGCGCCGTGGCCTCCCCGGTGCCTTTGAGCTGGGTCCAATCGAAGTGCATGAACCATGTGACCACATAGAACCACGCGTCGACGAAGAAGATGTAGTACCCGAGAACGATCGCGCGGGGGAACACCCGCAAGATATCGATGCGCTGTGCCCACTTGTTCCACGGATCGACGGGCGTCACGATCTCGACTTGCGGGAAATTGGTGGCGGCGGCTTGGTGTTGGTGACGGCCTCGCCGAGCCAACGGATGTAGTGGGCGAGATCGTCCATCGAGTCGTACAGACGCTCGACCGCATGCGTCAGATCGCGCAGCACCGCGGTGTTCTCGACAGAGTTTCCCGTCAGCAGCTTCGCGTGCTCAGCATGCAGCGCCAGCATCTCTTTTTTGACGATAGCGAACTCTTCGCGCAGTTGCGCCATCTTCTTCCACTCCCACCCGACTAGGGCGATCACAGAACCCATGATCCAAAGCCAAATACCCGTCGTGATAATCATGACATCAGGCTCTCAGCGTCGCGCATGGACATCCCAGCCACGTCCAAAATCAACGCCGCCATTGTAGGGGCAACCCCCTTGATGTTCTCCGAAATCTTCTCTGGCGGGTCCGCGGAAGAAAGCTTCTTCTGAACGCTCGACCGCACGTCAGGTGACTCCACCGCGTTTGGCCTGAGCGCCGCGCCCTTTTTGAGCAGCAGGTTCTTTTTCGCCTGCATTTGGTTGAGCTTCGTGTACTTTTCATCGCTCGACTTCGAGGTCGAGTTGTACACGTCACGCATCTCGGAATTGATCTGCGTCACTTCCTTCTGGATATCGTTGACGCCCTCCGAAATCCGCACGTAGTCGCCAAACTTTTCGAACGTCTCTTGGACCCGCGTCTTTGGCCCCTTCGCCTCGTAGTACTTGAAACTGCCGTCGACCTGCTTCACCTTGGAGAGCAGATCGTAGAACTGCTCCTCGTACTTCGTGCGCCGTGGCACATCTGGCCCGCGCGAGAAGCGGCCGAGCACCGGGTAGTCCTGCGGACCGAGCGTTGGGATGTCCGGATACCCGAACCCCGAGCGCACAATAGCATCCGACCCCATGAGGACGTATCGTCCCAGCGTGCCAAAATATCCTCCGTAGAGGTTTTGCAGGAACAGCGGCGACGAAAGCTTCTGCGCCCGGAACTGAACCTCGCCGGGAATGTGGCGCGCCAGCTCGATCATCGTGGGGCTCGTGTAGAAACGGTACTGGTCCTGCGGCAACTTGGCACTGATCTCATACTCATTTGCTATCGATCGGCCAGTGAAAAAGTTGTAGTTGGCAGCGGTTTCCACCAAAGGTACAAATGCCTGCGGGATCGGGTTGAACGCAAACGTCTGCGTGACCATGAACGCGAAGCGGTCCCACAGGAGCTTCTCGTCGTCGCCCGACTCGTTGAAGAAGTACTCCGCCGCGCGCTCAGGGATCGTGTTGAAGATCGCTCCAACCTCGAACGGCTTGGGCAGGCGGTAGTGCTCGTCACCGATCCAGAAGTGGAAGTTGGTGTCCTTATCCCACTCCTCCAGATCTTTGTAGCGATCGTCGTCTTTGTACTTCCAGAACAGCGCAAGGCCCGCCAGAGCCACCAACATGCCACGCAGGGCGAAGGCACCAGCACTGCCCTCACCGCGTAGCCCAGCCCCGCGCCCGAGCCGGTAGATGCCTTGCTGACGCGCATTGAAGAACGGCACGGTCTGGATGAGGAACTGAATCACTTCCGATGAGCCGCCCATCGAGAAGTCCATCAGATCCTTCGCCTCGTACGCGGCCCTCACATCGCTCGCGCCGTTGCGTTTGGCGGCGCGCATCACTGCCATGCGGGAAGCGTTCTCCGTGGCGCTGCCGATCGCGCGATACGCCTCGTAGAGCTTCTTGGGTGAATCCAACAGGCTCGCCCGGTAACCCTTCTTGCGCATGCTCCTGCGCATCAGGCGGTGTACTGCGTCAGGATCGCCGTAGTTCAGATAGCCGTTCTCGAACGCCGCGCCAGCGGACATCATCGTCCGGAAGTCCTTGTCCTCGCGATACGCGTCGACCGCACCCTTCGCTGCATGCACGAATGGCGTCTGCCAGTCGCGCGCGATAACCCACGACGACACGGAGTCGCGGAGGAAGTTGGCGATCATGAAGCCCGGATCCAGCGTGATGGTCGACGTCAGCAAGCGCTTCGGGTAGCGCAGCGCCGCAACGAACCATCCAAATCTTGGCATGTTGAGCGAGGTCATCGCGTCGAAGAGCAGTTGGTCTGGCGTGTGGTAGAACTCCACCTTGCCATCGCGCATCACGGACAAGGTTCCCTTCGCCTTGGGCGGCGACAGGGTCCACATCATGCGCAACCCCTCGAAGGCCGCCTGCGGTATCGAGTTGATCAGCTTCGCGCTCACGCCGGCCTGCTGCAGCGAGCGCTTGATCTCTGCCGCTGGCACCAGCTTCTGCTCGCGCGCCAGCCCGACCCGCGATATGACGTTGTCGGTGAGCACGGTTGCGCGCGGCACGACGTTGCCGGCACCGGAGACCGTCTCGATCGCTTCGAGGATCTGGTTGACCTCGGCGAGCGATATCTTGGCTCGGTTTCCGGTCATCGTTGCGGTCATGCGGTTCGCGGTCATGCCGGGGATCGCCGCGGTCAGCGCCGCATCCGTCACGAGAAATTGATTCTGGATCGTCTTCAGCTTCGGCCCGATGTCAGCTCCGTCAATCATGTTCGGGCCAACCATCTGCGCCATCAGCTTCGGATGCAGCGTCTGCGCGCCTTGGTTGGCAGACAGCTGGATCTTTCCGGATCCGGCAAGCCCGTCGACCGCCAGCAACGCCGCGCGATTCTTCACCGATGCGTCGATCAGGTTGACCATGTTCACCATGATGTTGGTGACGATGTCGCCCAGATAGTCGGTGCCGCCCGTGAGGGATTTGATGGGGTTCTTCTGATTCGCCAGCCCAATGTTCCGGCCCAGCGCGCCCATCAGGCGATCGTCACTGATGCGGTAGAACGGAACGTAGTCCGCGTGCTCCCAAAGAGCGCGCGTCTCCGCATTGATGATCCCCGACTCTTGCGCGAAGTCGAGCAACCGCTTGTTCCATGCAGCGTATTCGTCAGCCACCTGCTGGAAGATCGGATACTTCACCCCAAGCGCGAGGCCAGCAGCGATCTCATCGGCTTCAAGGAGGTTCTCCTTGCCCTCGCCAAGTAGTCGCTGCGCGCGTCGAGCCGCCATGAACGCGCCCCATCGACTGGTTTCGTGCGCAATGGGGCTGAGTACCTCCAGCAACCCCTTGCCATCGGCTGAGAACACGCCGTTTTTCCAAACCGGAACGCCGTACTCAAGCGCCGACTTCACGTGCGAGTCGAGACTGGTTCCAAGGCGCGCAGCAAAGTACGGGTTCTTCTCGTCAGCTACCGTGTCCCACAGCTGCGCGTCAACGAACGCCTGCCTGATTCCATGGAAGCGATCGAAGATTCTCTGGTGCGCGATGTTGCGGATGTTTTCCATCGCCTCGCCAACCACTTGCTTCAAGGGGCGCTTCTGCCTCTTGACCCCAACCTTTGTCATCAGCCGCTCTTCGGCCGTCAGCCTGTTAGGCGGCTGCGTTGGGTTCTGGTGGAACAGCGGGATCGAGCCTTCCTTGAAGTACTCGCGCAACGCATCGTTGATCACGATCTCGTGGACCTTGATCGCCTTGTTGACCTTCTCCCTATCGATCGACCCGCCCCACGCAGCGATCCTCGCTTCGAGCGCTATGTAGGCCGCCTCTTCGTTTTGATAAACCGTGTTGTCGATCTGCTTGTTGTCGGACAACAGCACGTAGAGGTCTTCCCCATCGAGCTTCGCCACGCGCGGGTTCGGATACGCGTTCTCGTATGCCGGCGTGATGAAGTTGACGCGCCTGCCGCCCTCGCCCTTGATCGCCTTTTGGGCAGCCTCCTCTGTGACAGCTGCAGCGCCGGAGGAGATCTGAACGCCGAAGTTCTTCAGGTACTTATTCCACGTCTTCACCAGCGCCCTGTCGTATGCGATCCGGCCGCCCTGAATAACGCGCGCGTTGTGCGGAATGAAACTCGACATGGGGTCAAATTTGTCGTTTGACCTGCGCGCGAGCACGACATTGATGGGGCCGTTGAAGTCGGCGCGCGTAGCGCTCATGTACACAGGCTTGTTGGCCTGAACCTCACCGGGCTGAGCCGCTCGCTCTCCCGCATAGCCCCACGCCTCTTCCGCTGTATCGAAGGTCGCTACCACCGCGCCAGTGTTGTACGGTTGGTAGATGCGATCGGACTTATCGATCACCACCCATCTGTCACCAGCCTTCGAGACGGAGAGTATCGGGGCGTCTATTGCCGGCCCTTCAGGAGGAACCGCTTTCTTCATGAAGTCGGCGACATCAATTCCGAACACAGCGTCTAGCGACTCTGTCGGAATGTAGATCTGCTCAGCGTGGTACTTGACGACGTAGACTTCTTTCCCGTCCATCTGCGCACGCCTGAACTTGATACTGTCGACATTGTCGATCAGGTTCGGGCTCACCCCTCCGCGCGACGTGTTGGCCTCGCCCGGCTGCCACTGGATCTTTGCGTAGCCATGACGGATCGCATCCATGAGAATGAATTTGAGCGCGTGCGTGCGCCACACGTCATCGTGGCTGAACACGGATTCGTCGACGGCGTATTGATCCACCCCCATGGCCGACTTAGTCGCGGCATCGCGAACCTGCTTGTAGACCTTCTTGAAGTCGGCGGGATCGTGGACCGAAATGTATTGCGTCTTCTCGGTGAGATTTTTTGCTACCGCCTCCCAGTCAAGTTTCTCGGGAAGCCAAGCAATTGCTTCATGAGCGCTGTGGTGGGCGAGGTTGTCGCCGTACAGGCTCTGCATGACGCTCAGCTCAGGCAAGACCTCGTGGTACATCCATAGCGTCGTAAGCTTTCTAGCGGCCTCGCTGCGCACCTGCGTCATGTCGTCGTCAGTGTCGAAGACGGTATCCTGATCGATTCGATTGTAGAGGTCGTCGTAGATGAACCAACCTTTGACATTCGTTGGCCCGAACACACCCTCTTGATCCGTATCAACAGCGGTCACGTAGACCTGATACGACGCTGTCACCACGCCGGTTTGTTTGTCCCACTTTCTGGGAACGGTCCTTAGGACAGTTCCGCCCTCAAGATTGAACCAACGCGAGGCGGTCTCTTGCCGCGCGTACACAAACAATGCGTGCTCGTTGTCTTGGTCGGAAACATGGAGGTGCTGGTCCATGAGCCACTTGCGACGCGCGCTTTCCAGCGCGCTCTTGGCCTCATCCAACGGAATCTTGGTATCCGATACCTCGGCCAACGTCAGGAGATATTCCGTGTTCCTTTCGTCGAGCGGCCCGTTTTCGTCGCTTATGCGACTCCAGATCTTCGGGTCATCCTCTGGTGGATTGAGGACGTAGTAGAACAGAACGGAACCCACCCAATCTTCGGAAAACTCTTCGAGCGATGGAATGCCGCCAAGGTGCAAATTGTCGAGTTGGTTTCGAACATCCACATCCTCTTTGGCGAGCGCGTTCAGGGCGCGAACAGGGAATCCAGACATCAGCGTCGATACCCGCGGGATGTGCCGCGGCGCTGTCATGTGGCCCGTGGTGTTCATCATCTTTCCGGCGATGGTGTCGGCCCACTGCTCCTCGTTGCGCATTGACGCGTTGCGAAGTACGTTCACGATCGAACTCGTACGCATACGGTCGTCTTCTTCGCGACCATGCTCGGTAAGTCTGGCGAGATCGGCGAACGCTTCGCGAAAGCCAGCTTCGAAGATCTTCCCGGCTACTCTCCGCTCAAGCAGGTTCGCCTCGAAATTGGAACCCCACGGAATGTCGATGACCATGTCGCCGTTGGAGGCTTGCGATACGGCGGTTGAACTCATCAACATGTCGCCGCAGATGTCCGCGTCTCTCAGCGGTACACCAAGGTCCAACGACTTGCCTCGCAAGATATCCTTCATGGAGTACTTGAGCCCGAGGCTCGTCCACACGTACTCAAACGGGTTGGCTGCCGGCCCTACTTGCCCCTGCGCCCGAATCTCGCGCGTCCACGGCAACACGCCATCGGGAATCACGATGCGCAACGAATCGCCCAGCGCGCGCTCCGACTTCAGCTTTTCGATAACGTCGCCGAGCGCGTCATAACCCTTCTTGTCGCCCGTCTGAAGGCCGCCGCCTGCCGCAAAGAACCCAAGGAGCGAATTGGCGAATCGCTCAAACAGGATGTCGTCACCGGCAAGAAATGCCGCGTGCGTGTGTTCGGTGTTTCCGTTCAAGAACATCTGCGTGATGTTGCCGAATATCGACCGCAAAGACTCCTGCGTCTCTGGAAAATCGAGCGCCCCATTAGGGTTGTGACGGCCAACCGGATCAAACTTATCTTCCAAGATTTCGATCAGGTTGTCGTATGAAGCGATCATCACGCTCAGGCGCTTGAACTCGTCCCACCGGATATCGTTTGGGCTGATCGTTTTTTCGCTAAGAATTCGAAGCGAACGCTGTGCCTCAAGCTTGGTCTTCTCGATGTGCGACGCGTAGTTTTTCAGCTGTGCTTTTTGCAGGGCGCGGTAGAAGGTGCTGGTCCCGTCGTTCTCCGCCCGCATCTTCTTCGCTTTCTCGTGACCGAACTCAACCCCTGCGGCAAGCTGTCGCCCGATCTCCCCAAACAATCCATTCAAGCCGCCAGCCGCCAGCTCGCGCGAGACCATATGCGCCATCGCTTGCGTGTTGCGCTTGTCCATCTCCCCTTGAATGAAGCGACCTTGGTTTTGATTCCACGTCGACTGCACCTCGCCAACGTGATACGCACGCCCCGTCTTGGCTGGGTTCGGGGCGGGGGTCGCTGTGCCGAATACCGCCTCAGCATCCTGAGTATCAGACACACGAATGTGCAGATAGACGTTCTCTCCCTTCGACTTCGGTGCTTTGGTCCAGTGCGGCTCGACATACGGGGCGCGTGTTTTCGGATTGACCTGCGCCAGCAAGTAGTTGCGCACGTTCTTGCCGGATAGCGCGGTGCTCCACCAACCAACGCCTTCACCTTGCGGATTGCCGGGATCCATCGCGGGATCAGGCAGCCAGTTGCCCTCGTCGTCGCGGCCAACCAACGGGTTGTAGTCACCGTTACGGTAGCCGGCAGCTGGGTGAACCATCACTTCTGGAACTGCGTCAATCAAATACGTCTCGATCATGCTCGATGGAATGCGCGCCTTCTTATGAAGAGGTTTCGAAGCCCACTCCTGCAGACCCATCACAACAGCCATGCCTTGGCTTACTGATAGCGCCGGGTTGATCAGCCCAGCAGCGAATTCTTTGACGTCATTCGGAACCTCGCCAATGATCTGTTCGAGTTGTTCTGGAGCGTAAGCCAAGACGTCCGCGTTACGCAGATTCTCCAGCCACTCCTCAAGCGCGGCGGTATCAAGGTCCAGCTGCTTGACGGCGCTGTCCTTGTCCTTGATCAGCGCACGGAATGCGTTGAGGAATCCCCCAGCGGTGGCCTCATCGGGAATGACTGGCACACCAACCGGCATGCCGGCCTTGCGTTCCGCTTTGCTGGTCGGGCGGAAGCGACTCATGTCGTGCAGCAGGGCAGACTGGAACATATCGCTGTCGCGCATCGACAGCGGCGTGCTGACGCGCCCTTCGCCGTGCTTGTACTTCCAGTTGGCCGATCGCTGCAGCGCCTCCTGAGCGCGCGCAACCATGTAGCCAAGCTGCTCGTCGTTGAACGCGAGCGGACCCTTCATCCATTTGTGCCAGCCACGCTTCGCCATCGCCTCGCGCAACCAGAACAAGAACTTCTTCCAGATGCTCAACTGCTTGGTCGACAGCTTCATGTTGTCGATCAGTATTCGCTGCGCGAGCGCGGCGATGATCTCTTCACCAGCAACCTGTGGCGTGTACCCGAACTCGGACGCGAAGTAGGCGGCTTCCTGCGGGAACGCCTCGACTACCGCCTTCATGATGTTGATCAGATCTGGGTCATTACCGATGAGACCGCGGATTCCGAAGTGGCCGAACAGCTCGTGAGCAATCGTCTCTGCAACACCGTGCTCGAAGCTGGGGAACACGCCGGCCTCAACGCCCTTCTTGATGTCGCTGAGCACCAGATGAATTCCGTCAGAGACGTCGTTCTGGTCCCACCATCCATAGCGTCTCGCGTTGGGTCGGTTCGCCTGCCATCCCTGCATCGCCCTTGGGATGGTCGTGCCATTCGAATGAGCATAGATGTAGTCAGCCGGGAGGTTGATCCCCGCCGTCATGTTGCGAATGATCGCTTCCGCAGCCGCGTGCTCCTCACTCGTTGCGGAGTTCTTCCGCTGACCTGCGCGCCAGCTTTGGAGCGTGCGCGGCATGCGGTTCTCGATCTCCTTGTCGAGCGCGTCAATCTCTCTGCTTAGTTCCCTTGCGGTGCGCCAGTGCCCATTGACATGGATGCGACCAAGCCGAGCCTGTCCGGGCCAACGGAACATCTGCTCATCAATTGGAATTCCATCCTTCGAAACGCGCTGACTGATCTGGAGTCCAGTCGACTTGGCGAATCGAGCGGTGTTCGAGACCTGCCCCTCATCCGGATCCCACGCCTGCGGGCCAACCCACTCTACGGTGAGCGCCTTTTCGGTGGATGAGATGACTCTGCCTCGAACGGACTTTCCGCCCACCGCTACTTCGATGTATCGCCCCTTTGCAACCCTGTCGTAAAACCCCGGAGCCATGACCGAGTCGGTTGCGGCGTGCATGCGCGCGTACCACGACGCAAGCTTGTCGTCGGATTCACGATATGCCGTCATCTCTTTCTGGTTGATAACGAACGGGTGCTGCCCGCCGCTCTCGTAACCCTTGGTGATGTAGCGCTCGACGCGATAGATCAACACGTCCGCGGCAGTCACTGGGCGCACCGCGCCTTCCGGCTGCAGGTGAATGGACGACCACTTCGCCTCGTCTGGTTTGATCTGTAGCTGACGGTTGCGGTTGGTCGCCTCTTTGCGCAGATCACTGAGCAGGAACTCGCTCAGGAATTGATTGTTCGCATCATTTTCAGCGTACGCATCACCCGAGTCCTGCACGAGCTGCCGTATACGCTCAGCCATGTCTGACGTTGAGATGATGCCGTGCGTGAATTTACCGCCACCGATTGTCGTCATCGGGGCGGGGAGCTTCAGCTGTCGAGCGAGCAAAGTCTCATCCCAAACGCGATACGCAAGCAGGCCCGTGTACTCGATCACCCACGCGTCCTGCCCGGTCAGGAATGGCTCCGCAAGGATCAAGCTGTAGAAGTCGCGAGCCTTGCCGTCGTAAACCGCGCGGATGTTTGCCGGCAGGTTGTGATATCGGAAACGCGCTTTGGCGACGAGCGCCTCATTCAGCTCCGTATCGGGAGTGACCTCATAACGCCACGCCTCGAATTCGTCGACCGCCTGCGCCTGCAGGATCCGCCATTCGGCAGCGAGATCCGTAAGTCGACGCGTGTTGAATTGTGGAGCGGTAGGACTGTCTTCGAGCGCGCGCTGCTCTCCGACTGATGCCTTGTAGAGGTTGCGCATCTTCATCGCCATGCTGCGCATGCGCTCAGCGAAGGTCGACGCCGTAAGGGCCGTCTCGGTCACCTCTTCCTTCCAAGCTTCGTCGTCGTCGAGGTTGTCCTCCGACGCCAATACATCTGGCGGCACCGGAGGTACGTCGGTCGTCTGCTCGGTTGTTGCCCCTGCAGCGGCAGCCGCATTGGGCTTTGGCCGCATACCAACGGGCGGCAACTTACGGTCGGCGCGCTTGCCTTCTTTCAGGCGGCGCACCTTGGCCTCGTTCATCACGACGTCAGCGGCTTCTCTGTTTGCGCCAATGCCCCACGTGATGCTTGGCGTAACAACACGCTGCGCGTCCTGTACGCGCATCCGGCGCAGGCGAAGCTTGGCGCGCTGCATGCCCTCTTCGAGCTTGGCGGCGTCGTCTCCGCGGACAATGAATTCATCTCCTGAGACGTGATACGCGTCCTCCCCGAACTCCTCGCCAAGGACGCGGCCAATGCGTTCCAGCATCTCGTCGCCCTTCAGGTGCGACATGTTGTCGTTCACCCACGCGAGGGAGTCAGCGTCGATCGACACTGTGTGCGGGGAAGGTGTCTTCTCTGCCTCAACGTAGGCGCGCTTGTTCAGGATCCCGCTCTTCTTGTCGACGAAGATCTCTCGATGGAACGCCTCCGGATCGAGCTTCTTCATCTCCTCAAGCTTGGCGCGGCGGTCCACGTTTTCGTTGACGCGGCGCTCTGTCGGAACTTCCGGAACCGGCTGTTTCGTTTCCGAGACGGTCTCCAGAGCGGCTTCAGTGCGCGCGCCCTGCCCCTCGTGATTCTGAATCGATAGCGTAAGACCAGAGATTGCGCGCCGACCCGAAGGGGTGAGCACAGCGTGGCTCTTAGTCAGGTCCGGGTAACGGATCCACTTCTTACCGAGCAACTCCTTGGCCGCCTCTTCTTCAAGAACATTACCGCCCGCCAGATGCTGCAGGCTGCCGAGCCACCGCTTCTCGTCGTCTATAGAAGCGAGCCCTTGATCGCGCGCGCTGCGCAGCTCAGTAACTTGGTCAGCGACAGCTTGTTGGCGGGAGGATTCCTCGGCGGCGGTCTTCAGGATCTCGCGCTTCGATGTGATCCTGTCGATATGATCGCGCGCGATCTTCTCAAGCACGTCGATCTGATCGAACTCTTCGGGCTGAGCATCGTTGCGCGTGAGGATCTTGCGCATCCCCTTCGCGACATCAAGGAAGTGTTCGTTCTCCTTCAGCTGCGCGTCTTCAAGCTTTCGGAATGTCTCGATCTTTTGCGCCGGAGACATCTTGTTGTAGGTCTTCGGCTCGCGCATGGTCTGCTCAAGCTTGGCGCGGACCTTTACTGCTTTCTCGTAGTCATCGATGCCGGCCTTCGCGAGATCCTTCTCGTCCTTCGAGCGTGGCGAGACCGATGCGACAGCGCCCATCGCTCCGCCCATCAACGCGCCGAACGCGGCCTGACCGCCGAGCCCCTTCAGCAGCTCGGTATCTGGATCCACTTTCTGTGCGGCGAGGTTCTGGTTGAATCCTTCCCAGAACTCTTGCGACCCCTCGCTGACTGTTTCCGTGGCGGTGCCCAGAGCCCAATGCTTGAGCCCGCCTTTGCCGGCCCCAGCTTTCGCCAGCATGGTAGAGAAGGGCATGTTGATGAGCGCAGAGCCAACGCCAGCGATGCGCCCGTACTGCCGAGCCAAGCGATCGGTGACGATCTGTTTGGCCTCCTGATCGGTGGTGTGTTCGCGAAGCCTCTTGTAGTCCTCGTTCTTGTCCCACGACGACTGCGGCATCGCCATCATCTGCTGGTCGATCTGTTGACCAACCTGACTCGCAACCATCTGGTACTCAGTCGCGGTTCCGACAGCGACACCAACCGCGGTTGCGTCCTTCAGAACCTGTCTACGAACCTCTTCGCTGGTAGCACCGAGCTTTGCCATTTTGCTGCGTACGCGCGCAGCCTTAATCATTGATGCGCCCTTGGTTGCCACCATCGACGCAGCGGTATTGCCGATCTGTTCAACGAACGCGTGGAAGTAGCCCGCCCCCGCATCAAGGGGAGACGGGGCCTTTTTCACGAAGTCGATGATGCTGTCGGAATTGTTCGCAGCATCCATCACCGAGTCGTACTGCGCCTTCACAGGGGCGCTACGCTCAGCCTTCAGCTGTTCCATCTTGTCGCTGAGGAACTTCGACTCTGGCGGCTTCTCGCCACGAATGGCGGTGTACGCCTTGCCGGCGAGCGCCGTACCTACGTTGAGGACTTGGTTAGCGCCCCAAAGGGCGGTCCCCATAGTGTCCTTCACGTTTACCGGATCAAGAACGCCGCCTTCGTCGGACCAAAGAGCGCCCTTGGCTGTGCGGTCGAATTGACGGGAGCCGCGCTCAAGGGTGTCGAGCGTGCTCGACACAGGCATAAGCGCGCTGATCTCCGCCGACTTGCCGAGATCGCCAGCAGTTCCGAGCGCTGGCTCGCCGGGCGCGGAACTCGCCTTGCGCAGCTCAAGGATCTTGTTGGCGAGCGCCAGAGCGTGCGGCTTATCTCCGCGTTGATGCGCCTCTTGAGCAAGCTTACGAAGCTCTTCTTCGTTCACAGTACGCCAGCTTCTTTCAGCTTCGCTTCATACGCAGGGTCGAGGGCGGGCGCTGCGCCGGGTGGCGCGCCGGGTGCCGCAGGATTCGGGTTGACGACGCTTTGACCGCTGAGTTTGTACGTCTTGGCGATCCACTTGTTGATGTCCTCGTCGGTCATCTGGTCTTTTGGAATCACGCGGCCATCGACGTTGAACTCCGCCGTGTACTGAGACGCGGCAAGGTAACCCTTCATCGCATCCATCCACTTCTTATCGTCAGTGAGACCGGAGATGGCCGTCTCGGCCGCTCGGGCTGGCGTATATCCAGCATCGAGCAGCATCTGGTATTTCACCTGAACGGCGAGCGGACGCGGCGGAGCCCTTCCGGCCGCGCCCCTTGGCCCGGTCGCATTCAATGGCGCGCCAGTGTCTGGGTTGTAGGCCCCACCGAGAACGCCCAGCGATGGGTTGTATTCAACCGCGCCGCCCTGCGCGTCGCCGACGATTGACGTATCGCCCAGCGCCGCCATCTGTCCCGTGTTCTGCCTTTCTGCAAGCGCTCCAGCGGTCTTGCCCAGCTCAGTGTTGTAGTCGGTGGCAGCCTTGGTGCGACTGTCCATCTCGCTCTTGTAGTCAGCCAGCGTCCCCATGCCCGCTTTGCCAACGTTTTCGGTCCAGTAGCCGTTCGAGTTCGCCATCAGGCGAAGACCGAAGTCCATGAGGAAGAGACCCTTATCGGACTCGCTCATCTTCAGGTCAGGCGTCTTGAATCCGCCAAGCTTCTTGATCATCTCGTTGTACGCAGCGGCGATGTCTACGCCCATTTCCCTGAACTGCTGGGTTACATCACGCGCGACCTTCGGGGAAGCGGTCTTGACTACGTGCGTCGAATCATCGATCGCCTTCTGTGTCATTGCTTTGGCTTTCGGGTCGGCCGCCGCTTGCGGCTGAGCTGGATTGTTTGGCAGCACCCCCGGCTTCCCTCCGGCCGTTGCCAACGGGGCTGCGTTTGCGGCAGCGGTCAAGGTTGGGCTAGAGCCGGCATCCGCCATAGCGAGCGCCGGGTCTTTTGCTCTGTTGGCGGAAATGCTTGCTGGATTCAGCACACCAATCCCCTGCGTCCCAGTCAGAGGCGCGCCACCGGGGCGCACCTCATAACTTCCGTCAGGCTGTTTGGTCATGAGGCCTTGACTATCCATGTGATCCTCCGGCAGTACCAACTTTACGCCGGGCTCTCGCTCCTTGAAGTAGCGCGCGAGTTCTTCCGGTGAATGCATTTGTAGATTCAATTTTGACGGGGTGAACTGCACCTGCCCGCTCTTGTCTTCGCCCCATACGCCACCCCGCAACCCTTCTTTCCCATTCAGGTCGCTCTGGGTCGAGAAGGTTGGGTGGTTGGGTTTCTTGAAACGATCGGTCCCGTGTTTGCCGGGCTCCGCAACAAGGTTCGCTTTCCATGCGCCGCGGACGTCGTAGTCGTACGTGTCTCGCGCCTGCTTCGGGTGATCCTTTGCCCATGCTTGAAACTTGGCCTCCTCCTCCGGAGTCAGCGTCGCGTTGTAGCGCGCGCTGTAATCAAGTGGATCGCTATCGAGGGCGGCCACTTACGCGAGCAACGCACCGGCCTCAACAAGCATCGACCCCCCGGTGCCGGCACCAGCGCCAACTCCAGCGGTCCCAGCACCACCAAACATGCTTGCCGATCCCATTCCAGAAGACATCGCCGCGCCGCCGCCTACAGCGCCGCCAAGCGCAGGCCCGCCACTGAGCATCGCGTTGCCACCAGACAGCAGCTGCGAGCCGGCCGCAGACTGACCACCCATTGGCTGGGCGAGCCCGGCAATCGTCGACACCGCGCCAAGGACTGTGCTCAGGCCTGACGGGTTGCTTACGCTCTTGGTGACGTTCTGCTCTGTGTAGGAACCCTTGATGCCGCGCAGCGCATCGATCATCACGCTGGCTTGCTTGACACCCCAGTCTCGATTCTCAATGAACTTCCCGTAATCGAAGTCCTTCATCGACTGCTCGACGCTGCGTTTGATCTGACCTGTACCCATGAGTCGACGAGTGTCGGCATCGATCAGGTCCGAACCCAGACCGGCGCTTCTCATGAAATGATCCGACGCGGTGAACTGGTTTTGCTGGTCCTTGTACCACTTGTCGGAGGCGCTCTCGAAGGCGTTCGCGTATCCCTTGCCCCACAGGTCGCTCATCTGCTGGTCGCCAGCGGCAGCCATCTCGCGATCCGCAAGCACGGCGCGCGAACCCGAGAAGGCTCCGCGACTTGATTGAGAGCTGGCGAGATCGTTTCTGCTCGACGCGATGCGCTTCTCCAGCTCGCGCGCGGCCGGGTCCAGCGCCCCCTTGATGTAGGGGTTCATGTACGCGCCCATGTCGGCTTCCGTGAAGCGACGCTGACCCTGCTGGATTGCGGCGCGCGACGCCGCCATGTCGCCCTGAATGTTCGGGTCGCCGGCAGCGGCTCGATCGTAGGCTTGGTTCTCATTCCCGGTGAGCGGCGCAAACCGGCTCGCCGTGGAATAGTCTTCGTAGGGCTTGTTCGAGTACTCAGTCGCTTTCGCGAGCGCGGACTTCGATGCGTCCTCAACCCACGACGGGGGCTTGTACGTCGACGTCTGTTTCGTGCTTCCCGACTTCCAGCTCATTTGGCTTCCTCATAAAGGTGCCACCCATGTAGGTGTACCCCTTCATACGCATAAGGCGATCTTTGACTGCGGCATGCTTGGCCGAGGTCAACCCGGCGAGGATGCTAATACCACCCGGTTTCCCGGTGTCAGCGAAAGCGTGCGCGGCCTTTATGAGGGCGTCAGCTGTGCCATTCTCTCTGAAAGCAGGGCTCACGTAAAACCACTCCATCGAAAGATACCATCTGGGGTTCCACGGGAACTGGAAATCGCACAAAGCGATCGATCCAACGATCCGTCCGGACTTCTCCGCGACGATCACGTAGCCACGGCTAAGGACGTCAGCCACCCACGCCAGCATTGATCGCTGGTCGACCTCCGGGTAGACGCCGCCGCCCGAGTCCTCGTATGCCTGATCGAGCAATCGACACAGGTTCGAGGCGTCGAACGGCTTAGCCCTGCGTACCGTAATGGTCACGCATTACCCTCCGGTATTCGCCAACGGCTGCACTGGAGCCTGCGCCATGCTCATGGCTGGGTCGCGCTTCGAGACGATGAACGTGATGTCCCTGAAGCTGTTCACGTTGTGTTGCATGTTGTCCATCTTGAACTCTTGGTTCCGGTCGTTCAGCCACGGATCCCAGCTGCCTGTGTACTGCCAGTCGAAGTCACACGTCAGCGGTACGTGCGGCGCATTGACCGCCCGCCACGCAGCGTTCGTGTAGAACACCGTCCACTCGCTGACGCCCGGCCACTGATGCGTCGGATCGCCGTACGCGCATGCATGAGACCAGTGCGGAGTTATCACGCGCGCCTGCTTGCCAACCTTCAGCACGCGATGCAGCTCGTTCCAGAAGTGAATGCGCTCCGGATTGGTGAGGTGCTCGAAGAAGTGCGAGCAATGCACATCGGTGACGCTGTCGTCTTCCCAAGGCCACGGCTCTCGCAGATCGGTAACGACATCGACGCCGGGGAACGACATCGCATCGACGCCGATGTAGCCGGCGACCTTGTTGATGCCGCAGCCCAGATCAAGCTTGATCTCTTGTGCCACCGGCTTAGGTTTGATCACCCGAATGTTTTTGGGTGACTTCTTTTTTGCCGCTGGGCGCGGCTTAGGCAGCTTCTTCTTCATCACTCAATTTCTCCCCCAAGGTGTGTAACCACGCCGGGTTGCTGGTATACCAAGACACAATTTCGCTGAGGCGGAGATCGTCATCCGAACTCGGCACAAAGCCCATCGACTGCAACTTCGATCCGTCCAAGGCATAACGCAGGTCATGTCCGGGGCGACTGGAATGGAAGTCCACCATCTTGTACAGAAGGGGGATCTCCATGATTTCGGCAATCCGCTGCGCAAGCTCAAGGTTGCTCACCTCTTTGCGTCCGCAGATGTTGTACTTCTCGCCCGGCGAGCCGTGGCGAATGATGAATCGAATCGCTTCGGCGACGTGCTGCGCGTGGATGTAGAAGCGTGAGCCTGACACCTTGAGAGTCTTGTCAGCGTGAATGGTTACGGTCTGCTCGCGAGCTACCTTTGAGATCACCAGCGGAACGAACTTCTCTGGATGCTGACGCTCGCCAACAACGTTCATGGTGTGAGTCACAACTACCGGAACGCCGTAAGTGTTGTGATAGGCAATCGCCATCTCTTCCGCGCCAGCTTTGGATGCCGCGTACGGATTCCCTGACCGGTAGCGATCGTCTTCCTTGTACGCGACGCCGGGCGGGGCGGGACCGAACACTTCGTCAGTCGAGAACTGAATGAACATCAGGCACCCAACCTTGCGCGCGAAGTCGAGGATGTTGGTTGTCCCGACGACGTTGTCCATCACGAACTCCATGGGGTGCGTGATGCTGCGATCAACATGCGTTGCTGCCGCCATGTGCAAGATGATGTCGTGCGCGCCAATCTGATACGCGAGCTGATCGCTGATCGGCGACTTCAGGTCGTGGTAAATGAATCGAACGCGGCTCTTGTTCTCTTTGTCGAACGCGCTCACGTATTGCTGAGCGACTACTTCAGAGAGCCGATTGAGATTACCAGACAGGTCAAGCCGATCCAGCAGCGTCATCGTATGTGTCGAGTGACGCAGGAAGTACTCGACGATGTGGTGCCCGATGAATCCGGCCCCACCGGTAATGAGTATCTTCACTTTCCTTTCTTGACCTTCACCGCGCCAGAGTGGAGTTCGCCTTTGAGCTTCTTCTGTTGAGCCGGCGTCAGTGGGCTGCCCTTGCTCAACAGCAAACCGACCTGCTTCTTCGACTTCATCTTCGCCATAGCATCACCACATCTTGTCAGGAGAACCAAAGTTGCCAGCGTAGTCGTAGTGCCCTACGAGCACTCCGCAATCGACCGCGCACCGATATCCGAACTGACGCGCGTTACCCCAGAAGTAGAGATCCTGCGTGCCGACACCCAGACCTTCCGTACCATTGAGCGTTTTGAACCATGGGCGACGCAGGCGCGCGTCCTTGAACATGCTGATGCGCCAGAGGTTGAACCCCATGCCGGTGCCGCAGCATTCGACCAGCTGTCCGCTCACTGGCGCTTGCGGCCGATAGTTCAGCTGCAGGTCGTGCGGGTCTCCCCAGATCTGCGGTACACCACCAACACCCTTGGTCCAGTACAGGCCGCCGACACACGCAAGCTCGGGGTGCGCCTCCATCTGCTGCACCAGACGCACGACACCGTCTTGCTGCGGGCAATTGTCGGCCTCAATCGTGAGGATGTACTCCCACTGCGAAAGCTCTGGGTGGTTAATGATTTCGTTGATCGTATTCGAATAGGCATCACCCACTTCCATGCCAAGCGCGAGCATCCGATGAGTGGCTTGGTTTGGCGGGAAGATCAGCGACCAGTGCGACAGTGCAACCTTGGCTGGGATCAGGTCCGCAGAGGGGAGGATAACTACGATGCGCTGCTTCTTCCACGAGCCGCCTCTGAGGATGCGGTCGGTTGATCTCGGCAGATCTTCGTTGTGATGTCCAGACGGCAGAGAGACGATCTGCGGTTTGCTCATTCATCATCCTTGTTCGAGCGCCACCTTTGGTGGGGCGTTGTGATTGTATAGCTTATTCGACCCGGATCAACGTTACGCTTGTATCCACGCCATGGTTGATGGAATCGGCGGGAAACTAGCCACGAGCGGGTAATTCGCCATCGGCTTTAGCAGCCGAGTGATTTTGTGCGGGCCAATCGGAACCTCGCCAGCGGGCGTGTCGTACTGGGTCTGGGACCAGAGCGCCTTGTTCGTGCCGTCCACGTTGCCATAGACGTCTCTGTCGGACGCATCAATCCAGCAGCTCGACTCCAACGAGGCTATGGTCGGCTTCGGTGAATACATTTCTCTAAAAGCAAAGAGCCTGATGTCCCCACCGTTTTCGATGCTCTCATCGCTGATGCGATAAAACCTCGGGAAGAGATAGTCGACGCCGAAGCTCGCGGCCGGCCCGGTTGCGGAGAGCGACCATATGTTCCCGAATGACTGCGTCTGGTCGGTATAGGAACACGAGACAGCACTGAGAATGGTCGTCTGGAAGCGCCTGCCGTACTGCGCCCACGTCGCCTGCGTAATGGTGTCGTCAGCGTAAAAAAAGATGTAGAACCAAGTCCCATCAGCCGGTGGCCCGATCTGCGTTACGACGACGGCACCCGTGACCGTCAACCGGAACAGGCCCGCCCCATCAATGGTCAGGGTCGTCTCAGTGCTGAGCGTCGTTGGATCCCATACGGACATCAATGGGATGTTGGTCGTCGATGCGTAAACCCTACACCACATCCCCATGTAAATGCGCCGCGGCTGCCCGCCGAGCGCGGTCTGAACGCGCGTGGTTGCGACACCTGACGCAGCCCGAAACGGCCTGAGAATCCTCGTGCCGTTGAATGTTGCGCGCTTCATATCAGCGTCGCGTACACCGGGGTTTGCCAGAACGCGTGGTTAGATCCCGTCGCATGAAGCGCGGCCACTGAAGAGTGCGCGACCCAGACCCCCCACCGCTTCGGCACCACGCCACCGAACAGCGACGCGACGCTGGTTGGCCTAATCCAGTATGTGATGTTGCTTGTCGCGCTCACCAGTATTGATGCGAGGTTCGCGAGCGCGTTGAATTTGATCTCTGCGCTGGTCAGGGTTCTCGCCGCGTCTACCCCAGCCAAGGTATCTGGGTATATGGGGGTGTCCTCAACCTGACCGAAGAGCCACACGTCGAGATACCGCGCGGTGGTTGGCGTGGTCCCGGTGGTGATCTTCCCGGCAACGATGTAGTCGAGGTACTTGTTGACCGTGTTGTTGACGATGTCTGACTGACGGCCAATGAGAAGGCTGGTGTCGCTCGCCAGTGACGCCAGCGTGATCGCAATCGCCGCGCTGGCACCGTATTCAATCTTGTTATCAGCCATCTTATCCCCTCTGTTGGATCGTTAAGCGACGGCGTTGTGCGTGTCGCTCGCAAAGTAATACACCAGCGGGCGAATCGCTTGCGATGCCGTCCCGCGCAAGTCGGAAAATCCCATGCTACCGGGCATAGTTGACACTCCAGCGTTATATGTTCCAAGGCCTTCAGGAAACTGGATGCCGAGCGTGAGAGCCGCCGTATTGAAGTGACCGACGATGTTCGAGTTTAGCCTTGAGAGAGCCATCTGCGAGTAGCTGGCACCACCCGCTCCAGCGGTCGTGGTGCGACTCAAGAACGCCATCCAGTAGTTGCCGGCTGTCAGCGTTCCCGTCCATGGAATCGACATGAAACGCAGGCCTGACCACCGGCTATAACTGCCCGCCGTTCCAGAATGTGTGAGCGCGTAAGTTGTCGATGTGCTGCTCAGCAACGATAACGTAGAGCCGTTGCGAGTGAAAATTCCGACATGGAACGACAGCGTGTGAGAGCCCGACAAATTCGATGTAGCCGTCATGAAAATCGGCTGCAGGACGCGGTCGAATTTGAACGCGAGAGGCACGTCCATCGGCTCGACCATCACCGTGCTCTGACCGGCTACTGTGGTTACCCACAATGCGTCCATCAAACCGGCTGGCATGAAGCCTTCGAGGGTAATGCCTCCGCCCAGCGGCGCGCCGATGCTGATCGTCGAGGCGTTAACAGAGATTGAGACAATGCCTGTCGCTGACAAGCTGGACGTTGCCGGGCCAATGATCGATAGCGTTGCTGACTGACCGTTCACCGACTGCGAGAGCGACATCGGACCCGATCCGACGAACTGGATCTGGCTGCCAATAAAGCCAGTCGTGCCAGCCGTGTTGCCCTGCGTCGAGATACCCGCAGAGAACGCGCCGCCTCCACCGGCTCCGCCAGAGATGACGACACTACCGTTGCTGATCCCGACCGACACGCCGCCAGCACCGGCAAAGATCATCGACGCGGTCGAGAGAACCCCGGTGCTCGACTGCGTCGTGTTCGAAGTTGCGAACGCGTTGATGTTGCCGCCGCCCGCGCCGCCCCCGGCAGAGATGACGATGGTGTTGAGCGCGCCGGCCGCGGTGACCTGCGACAGGGTGACGTTGTTACCGCCCTCGAAGACGAAGCGCCCCACATCAACGCGCGTCTGGTTGGCGGTGTTGCCGCCCGTGCTGACGCCCATGCTGAAGACACCAGCATGCACATGATCGTCAGCGGCGAACCTGCTGGTGTTTGTTCCGGATCCGGTCGCCGAGCCAACAGACTGAATCGCGTTCGAGGCGACGTTTCGCGTGAAGCTCGCGGTGATTGCGTTCGAGTTCGACATCCCGAAGCTGATGCCGTTGCTGTTGGAGAACACCATGGTTCCGGTCGACACGCTTTGCGTGCCGGCACTGATCCCGAACGGCGTCTCCGGCAAGGTCGAGAAGCTCGCAGTGATCCGCGAGCTGCCAGACATCCCGAAAGTGATGTTGTTCGAATTGCTAAATACCAGCGTGCCGGTGGACACGCTCTGAGTACCAGCGCTCACGCCGAACGGCGTCTCGGGTGCCGTCGAGAAGCTCGCCGTGATCTGGCTCGAACCCGACATCCCAAAGGTGATGCTGTTGCTGTTCGCAAATATCATCGTGCCGGTCGAGACTGACTGAGTGCCCGCGCTGATACCGAACGGCGTCTCCGAGAAGCTTGCCGTGATCCTTGAACTTCCGGACATACCGAACGTGACGTTGTTCGAGTTTGAGAACACCACCGTGCCGGTGTTCACGCTCTGCGTGCCGGCGCTGATGCCCATAACAGTCGGGACCGTATAGCTTGCGGTGATGCGCGAGCTGCCCGACATCCCGAAGCTGATGCCGTTTGAATCCGAGAAGACCATCGTGCCAGTCGAGACTGACTGAGTACCGGCGCTGATGCCGAACGGCGTCTCTGGCGGAACCGTGATCGTTGCCGTCACGGTCGAGCCATTCATTCCGAACGAAACGTTGTTCGAATTGCTGAACACCATTGCGCTGAGGTTGTTGGACGTCGTCCCAGCGCTGACGTTGATGTTGGTCAGACTCGTGGCGACAGACCCCGTCATGGTCTGACCATTCATGCCGAACGAGACGCCGTTCGAGTTCGCGAAGACGATCTCGCCAAGCGTTCCGCGCGTTGTGCCCGCGCTGAGGGAACCGGTATTACCGGCCGCGCCTGCGCCACCAGAGAGAACGATGGTGTTCAGCGCGCCAGCGGCGGTGATCTGGCTCACCGTGATGTTGGGGCCGCCCTGAATGACGAACTGCCCGGCACCTACACGCGTGTCACCCAGCGTGTTGCCGGCAGTCGAGGCACCCATAGAGAACACGCCCGCGTGAACGTGATCGTCAGCGGCAAAGCGCGAGGTATTCGTTCCGGATCCAGTCGCGGAACCAACAGCCTGAATTGCATTCGATACCACCGGAGCTGTATAGCTCGCGGTGATCTGCGATGAACCCGACATCCCGAATGTAACAAAGTTGCTGTTCGCGAAGATCATCGTGCCGGTCGAGACCGACTGGGTGCCAGCGCTGATGCCCATGCCGCCGCCACCACCCGCAGCAGCGGAGATGAGGATCGTGTTCAGAGCGTTGATCGCAGTGATCTGACTGAGCGTGACGTTCGCGCCGCCTTGGAAGACGAATTGACCCACGTCGACGCGCGTGTTGCCGATTGTGTTACCAGCGGTTGAGACGCCCATGGAGAACACGCCGGCATGCACGTGATCATCTGCAGCGAAGCGCGAGGTGTTAGTGCCTGACCCCGTCGCCGAGCCAACGGATTGCAGCGCATTCGATACCACTGGCGCGGTGTAGCTCACAGTGATTCGAGAGCTGCCCGACATGCCAAACGTGAAGTTGTTGCTGTTCGAGAAGATCATGGTTCCGGTCGACGCTGATTGCGTTCCGGCACTAATTCCAAACGGTGTCTCGGGGAGCGTGGAGAAGCTTGCTGTGATCTGCGAAGAGCCAGACATCCCGAAAGTGATGCTGTTGCTGTTCGCAAATATCATCGTTCCAGTTGATACGCTTTGCGTACCAGCGCTGACACCGAAGGGCGTTTCTGGGAGCGTTGAGAAGCTTGCTGTGATGCGCGAACTTCCCGACATACCGAACGTGACGTTGTTCGAATTCGAGAACACCAAGGTGCCCGTCGACACACTTTGAGTGCCGGCGCTTACACCGAACGGCGTCTCTGGCGGAACCGTGATGGTCGCCGTGATCGTCGAGCCATTGAGACCGAACGAGACGTTATTCGAGTTCGAGAAGACCATCGCGCTGAGGTTGTTCGACGTGGTGCCCGCGCTGACGTTGATGTTGGTCAGCGACGTGGCGATCGTCACTGACGCCGTCACTGTGTTGCCGTTGATTCCGAACGACACGTTGTTGCTGTTGGAGAAGACCACCTCTCCATTCGTCGCGCGCGTAGTGCCGGCACTGACCGACATGACCCCGTCAATCGATGCCGTGATTCGCGAACTGCCAGACATCCCAAATGAGATGTTGTTTGAGTTCGAGAACACCATCGTGCCGGTGGATACGCTTTGCGTACCCGCGCTGATACCGAACGGCGCGCCGCCACCGCCCGAGATCACAACGCTACCGTTGCTGATCCCCACAGAGACGCCGCCAGCGCCCGCGAAGATCATCGAGTTGGTGGAAAGGATTCCGGTGCTCGACTGGGTCGTGTTCGAGGTTGCGAACGCAGTGATGTTCGCTGACGCACCGGCTGCGGAAAGAACGAATACGAATGCGCAATCAGCGTTGGCCTGATAGATCGTCCCGCTATTCACAACGGAGACCGGGATCGTCCACCAGCCGGTGTTGTCTGTTGCTGCGCCAGTTACCTGAAAGAGAGCTGCGCGCGTTGAGTCGTTTTTCTGCTGGATATAGATCCGCATTCCCGACGCCAAGAACGAGGCGATCTGACCAATATCAAAGCCTTGGTTCGTCGTATCGTTGACGTAGATCTCGGTGACCGATGCCAGCGTCGCGTTGTTCAGGCGGAACTTCTTGTTCCCCGGATCCGCAGCGACCGTCGACGTATCGAAGTTCCACGATGCATCGACGGATGCGCCGCCACTCGACGCCGAGATGACTACTGTGTTGGCGTTGCCAGCGCCCGTGATCTGACTCAGCGTGATGTTGTTAGAGCCTTGGAAGACGATCTGCCCGCCAGTAACTCGGGTGTCGCCCGTGGTGTTCCCGCCCGTGGAGACGCCAGCGCGAAATACAGCATCGACGCTGGCTGTGATGATCGAGCTGTTCGACATCCCGAACGAGATGCTGTTCGAGTTCTGGAAGAGGATCGTTCCGGTTGAAGCTGACTGCGTCCCCGCACTGAGCGCGATGGGTTGCGCCCCCGTGACGATCCCCGCATCGACTTTGAGCTTGCCGTCAGATCGTAGAACTCTCACGGCGTCTCCTCGGCCCCGGTGATGGTGTAGTCGACCGCGGCTGCAGTCGTGGTCATCCCCTCAATGATGTCGCCAGCGGCAAGGCTCCAAGACTCACCATCGCTGACCGCTTCTATCTTTTCATCAACAGAAAGGTTGCTGACGGCACACACCCGCCTCGACGTCCCGCCTGATCGCTTGATCCATAACTGGACCGCTTGGACGGTAGCGATATTGTTGACGAAGTCGGCTGACTTGATGATCGCGCGCGTGCTCGCGGGCACCGTATAGATCGCGGTCTGCGTGGTCGGCAGCTGACCATCAGCGAGCGTTTTTCCTACGAAGGACATCCTATAGACCCGCCCATGCCATCCAGCTGTCGCCGCCGCCACCCGTTGCGGAGAGCGTTACACCAGTCATGGCAAGTCCTGTGCCCAGACTGATCTCTTGTGGGCTGCCGGCTCCTGAATCCCCCCTTCCAAGGAGTTTGGACGCAGCGCTCACGTTCTGCATTTTCGCATAGGTCACGGCTTGCGGGTCGATCGTAAATACCGTGCCGGTCGCGGAAACGGTGATGTCGCCTTTATCGCCATCGATGTTCTGAAAGTCGAGGATCTGGTAGTAGTTGTTGCCGTCCCGCGTGATCTCCCAGCGATCGAGCGTTTCATTCCAGCGCAGCGCTACGTTGGGCAGGCCTCCGCGGACCACCTCCAGCAGTGCGTTGCGCGTTGGCGCACCCACCGTCTCGGATAACAACTGCACGCGATCTCCCCACGTGCGCAGATTTGCCGCGCTGAGGATCTGCTCGACGCGCATCGAGCCCTTGAACAAGCTCAGGAAGCCACCCGTCTGGAACTCGATCTCACCAGACTGCTTCATCCAGATCGTGTTGATGCCGCCACGCACAAAGCGAACATCCATCGTCGTCGGTTGCTCGAAGCGCACATCGGAACCGGTGTGCCAGATGTTCATCTGGTTGGCATCACCGATCACTACTTTGAAGCCTTCCGGAAACACCAGATTGCCAAGCATCGAGTCGCCGGCACGAAGGACAAAATCACCAACCGCAAAGGACGGGAAGTCGGTAATGTCGGCGACTACGTGGGTGTGATATCCAACCGCACCACCCGCATCGAGATCATCACGAAGCTCCTGAATAGACGCGCCCATGCCGGCAAGACGCCGAGTGAGAATCTGCGTGAGTTCGCGCATCCTCTCGGCATCGAAGTCTTTATGCAGCCAGTCTGGCAGGCGCTCTCTGGAGTCCATCAGGTACGCTTCCCATGACCCATGGCGCGCAGCCGAAGGGTGCCCATGCGCCAACGGTCACCCACTGCAGAGGAGCGTAGTTCTAACGAGATCTGTCTGGCGCGAATTCGCATCGATTGCTTTGTGGTAGCCGAGCTAACGGTATACGGACCCTTGGTCTGACTGGTCGTCGTCTGCGGGTACTTCTTCCCCGTGAAGCTGACCTGAACCGTCCCTTCCAGCTCCTTGAAGTCCGGAATGTACTTGTCGATGTGCGCGATCTGGTCGCCCTCTTCGGGGATCTCCATGTCGTAGGTCTTCAGGTAGGAGACCATCGCCGCGCCGTTGTCGTCGTTCGTGGTCTCGTGCTGGTAGAGAAACCCATCCAAACCTGCAGCGTAGGGAGCTTCGAGCACAGGCGATGAGTCGTGCCACGTCGATCGCGACATGGTTCCGATGGACCACGTGTCTTCTTGGTAGTTGAAGATGACGTATCGATTCACTTCGGAGGCCACGCCGCGCTGCGTCTGCGCAATCAATACGCCCGTTGGCGCGGCTCGCAGAGAGAGCAAGCGAACATCACCCGCCTGAATCGTTTGCCCGGCATACCTGAATACAAATCCCGGCCTGCCGACAGTGCCCGGATACAGCGTGATCTCGCCGGCAGCAAGGGCCACGGTCGCAATGAGCTGCGTGGTGCCGCTGTTCGCGTCGTACAGGTAACCGCTGATGTTGTTGACCGATCGCGTAATCAGGATGCCGTACGTGCGACCGCTGACCAGCGTGATCGGCGTACCAAGCGCAGACAACAAGTATCCCGCGCCAACGGAATTGGTGAGGGTGCTCAGCACGCCGCCAGCGCTACGGTTCCTGAAAAAGGCGCGACCGGTAGTGCAGTCTATGTCGACCGAGATGCCCTTCATGTTGTCGGCGGAGGTATCCGCCGTTCCCGTCAGATCGGTCGCCTCGATAATGAGACCGAATTTGCCGGTCAAACCGTTGAGGATGAACGTCGCCTCGTAGTCGACGGCAAGCAGGTCGTCTATTGGCGCGGCAGCTGCAGCCGAAAGGAAGTAGGTTGAGTCGTAGAGCGTGTTGTTGGTGTGCGTGCCTGCATACACAAACCCCAGCGAATTGAACAACACCGAGTAGCGCTGCGTGCCGGCCATGCTCTGTATGGCGGTCAGGTTCTCCAAGAGACCCGCCGTGTAGTCCAGCTCGATCCAGACGTTATCGGCCTTGCCCGGATAGAAGAAGAAGATCTCGTTGAACGCTCGATTCAAACCGGCAAAGGACTTTTCCTTCTGAAACACATTGAGGTTCTTGAACACATAGTCGCGGACCGTGCATGGCAGCGGGCGCATCAGACCGTCGTAGATGAAGAAGTCGCCATCCGCCATCGCGTACACGCGCGAGTTCACCTCGATGAGCGCGTTGGGGCCAAGCAGAGAGATGTTCTGCCCGAGACCATTCACCGTGTAGACGTCGTTGCCGCCGACGTAGTTCATCTGGTGAACCGAAATGTCGGTCCAGATCAGGATCTCTCCGCGCGTCTTCACGGCGGCAACGATCTTTGATCCGGACTCGATGCGCGCGTCACCCGCGGTGTTGAGCGTGCTCGGGATCCAGTCGTTGAAGTCCTCTTTCGAGCACCAGCGAATCAGCAGCGTATCGAACTCTCCGGTGACCGCGTCCGTACAGCCGAATGCAATGAGATGTCGGTCGCGCTGAGAGACGATGGTGTAGAGGGCGCGCGGGGCCGCCGCGAGCAGCGCTGCCCGTGAGGCAACTCCGGTGCCGCGATCCCACCAGTAGATGAAGCCGCCACGCGGATTGGCAATGAGATCCTCGCCCCAGTTATCGAGCGACCATAGGCGCAGCGCGAGCACCGTATTGGAGACCGTGCGTGGCGTGCTCCACGTTTCCTGAGACCATGTGCCGGTGCCCCAGCCCACGCCGAAGCTCGCGCTGGAGAGACCCACAGAGATGTCGTACTGGTATCCGACCGTGCCGCCCGACAGGTTCACTGTGCTGCTGGCAACCTGATCATCGACGATGACGTAGTTGTCCGAATCCGTAACGCTCTGGACCTGATACTGACCATCGACCGTGAGCCCTCCCAATGGGGTTGAGCCCGAGAACCGCACGTAGTCGAGCGGCTGCACGCCGTGAGCAACATGATTGACCACAACGGTGCTCAGGCCGCTGGTGGTCGAGAACGGGTTGCTGAGCGTTCCCTGCGCGCGCAACGGCGTGACGTCCGAATAGACGCCGCTCTGCCAAAGGTAGAGCTTTGACTCCGTGCCAACCGAAACCCACTTCAGCGAGTCGAGGCTCGCCCAGTCCCAGAGCTTTCGCGCGATCCCAAGGAACTGGCCGCCAGCAAGACGCACCCAGCCGCCCAGCTTCTCGGGCAAGCCAAGCCGAAAGCGCACCTTGTCGCCATCTTTCCAGTTTGGTGCAGCGCCGCGCGCCGTCTGCTCGGTGTTGATACCGGACTGAATCGGCAGAGGGATGAGGGTCTTTTGCGTCATGGGATAACCGCCCCAAAGAGCCTGAACTCGGCGACCAGCGTAGCTTCGTTTTTCGCTCCGACAAAATTCACCGTGCCGACAGAATCGATTGCCTTGCCGGCCGCGCCGCCTGCTGAGCCGGGCTGAAAGTTCGACCACGCAAAACCAATGCCCGTGTTACCGGACCCCGTTTCGCCCGCGGCACCAACCTCACCCCAGCTGCCGGCGTCTCCACCCGTGGCGTCAGTCGCATCAGGGGGGATATCTGGATAGCCGCTCTCACCACCAACGCCCGCGAGCACAATCGATCCGGCCGTGCCTGCCGAACCATCCGGATCGGTCATGCCAGAACCCTGCGCAACGTCGCCACCAATACCGCCAGCGGCGTTGTTCCAGCCCTGTCCGCCGCCGCCGCCACCACCACCGCGCCGCTGACCTTGGCCGCCTGTAATGTGTCCAGCAGATCCGCCACCACCACCACCTCCACCACCACCCCAGATGAACCCGTCGTCAGGGTTCAGGTTGAGCACCGCGCTGGTCATAGTTGCGTCCAGCGCCGTCTGCCCGGCGAATCCCGGCTGCCCGATCGCTGAGATGTTCTTCTTTGACCCACCGGACGTGTGCGTATTGACCGGTCCGCCGAAGCCGCCAACGCCGCCACGACCAAGGATCCGAGCGCCTGCGCGAAGCTCCATATTGATGATTGATCCGGCCGCCCATGGCCCGATGACGAGCGACCTGATGTCGCAGCCAATGACGATCACCGAGACGACGCCGGGCGCTGCGGGAGAGCCGAAGAAGCTGTGCAGGTTCAGGTCGGTCTGCTCGGTCGTGATGACGACCGCCAGATCTCCCTGCCCCATACAGGCAATCGTCGTGCTGAACATTACGCGAGGCCCTTGATGCCGTTACCAACCCATACATCGTCCGCGAGGAAGTACTCGAAGGCGAAGTAGTCGCGCGCATTCGGCGCGGTCGATAGGATCGGCGCAACACCTCCGGGGAACTTGTACTTCGCGCCCCACGTGATGACGCGAGACCCTGTGCCGTCCTGTTTGATGATCAAGCGGATCGGCTGCCCATCGAGGCCCGCACCCGGGTTGGAGAGCGTCCAGTTGCCCGACATGGCAAGGTAGAACGCGTTCGATAGCGATGCGTTCACTGCCACCAAACCGCCCGACTCCGTGAGCGTCACGCGCGTGGAGTTCTGGCCTTTGGTGAAGCCTTGCTGGGCATCAAGGCGCGCATACGAAGCCGCAGCCACCCCGCCAAGGGCTGTAGCGTTCGCCGCGGTCGTTGCGGTTGTCGCGAGGTCGGCGGCCCCCACCTTGGCGAGGAAGCAATCAACACCATCACAGTAGACCCACACAGCGCCGGTCGACGGAATAACCACACCTGATCCAGCCGCCGTCTTCACTGTAACGTTCTGCGCGCCGGTCGTGAGGTTGATGACCAGATACACTTTCGAGAGCGACGGCACTGTCACAGATCTCGCGGCTCCCAGCGCGCCGGTCAGACTCAAGATCATCTCGCGCGACTGATCGGTGCTGCCGTTGTTCGACGACAGCGTGACGTTGCCGCCAGCGAGTCCAATAGAGGCGAGACCGGCGATGGCGTCCTCAAGCAGCTTGAAGACGCCGTTGTTGGCGACAGTGCCCCACGTCGTGGAGTTCTCCCCAACATCCTGCAGGGTGAGTCGCAGCAGCGACGAATAAGTGGTCATTGCGCGAGACTCCTAACAAGATTCGGCAGGGGCGTAGCGCCAAGCCTGTCGTATTGGTTCTGGTACTGCTGGTACAACTGTCGCCGGGTTGTCGGCATCGACTTCACGTAATCGGCCTCCCAGATGGGAGCCCGCTCGTCCGACTTCAGGAACTTCTCTGCCTCCGCAAGGGCCGCCTTGAACAGCAGGTCATACGCATAGGTCGACAACCAATTGGTCTGGTTGGACGGCGTAAGCTGCGGCGGGCGTGACAGGTAGCGAACGTTCACTGTCCACGCAAGCGCCGGCCGCGGCGTGATGAAATAGGTCGTCTCACTCGCCTCCGCCCAGTACTTTGGGACTCCGTTGGCGCTGACGCCCGCCTCATAGTCGACGCAGTAGTCTTGGCCGCGAAGTTGCGGAAACACAGTGAGCCCGCCGTTCGTCAGGTAGATCACTTTTGTCGCAATCAGGACATTCGGCGCACCGATGGTTGGCTTGGTGACGTTCGGAGAACCGATTGACATCACCGCCGTGGAGTCGGTGCGCCGAAACAGCGCAAGATCCAAGTCTTTGGTCAGCCGCAACTCCGCCAAGTCAAGCACGTCATTGATCGATCCGGTGAATTCCGAGTCGTCGTCCTCTACCCAAGCCTGCAGGCCGGCGATGAGAGTGGTGTAAGTATTGAGTGCCATGATCGCCCCTTTACGGTGTTGGCAGGTAAGACATGAGATTGGTGATCTCGGTTGTAGTCAAGACCCGATCAATTATGAATGTGCTCGACAGGTCGATCAGCGGATTCTGTTCGTTTCCGGCCCCCCAGTTGCCAGCGAAGAACTGGGCTCGCGTGTTGCCGCAGTCCGCGAACCAGTAGTTGTTGGGGGGAGGAGTTCCCTGCGGCGTGCCGGTGATTGAGCGCAATGTGCCGTTGACGTAGAGCTTCGGCCCAGTGCCATCGTTGGCCTGCACCCACACCATCATCTGCCATGTGTCATTTGCTGTGAATGGAGCTACGTCTGCATCCCACTGCATCGCATTTCCGGGCGTCGGAACAAAGAACAAGTAGGGCTTTCCTGCCGAAATACCAACCCGCATCTGCTGGTTCACTGCCGACGTGTCAGTCACGAATAAGTTGTGGTTATTTATCGAGAAACCAGTGTTCTTCTTGATGAACCACACGAACGATCCAACAGCCGATGTACCCAGAGCCGGCGTAATGCCGTTGTCGATACAGCGGGCAGCCGGACCCGCGACGAACGAAAAAGACTTCGTTGAATTGAGGGTATCCGGGCCGGGGTTGCCACTGGTGAACGCTCCCGACGACAACGTCATGTTGTCTGCGGTAGCGCTGCCGGTATCGAAGACTGTGTCTGGAACAAAACTGAACGTTTCGTCCCACTTCCACAGGTGCTGCGGCGCGAGCTGCGTGATGTATTGCGCGAGCGTTGCTGGTAGCGGACTTGCCAGCGTCAGGACAAGATTGAGCGCTGCGGTGACCTGCTGGCCCAAAAAGTCGACGACAGTACCGAGCACCGTCAGGTTGTACACCGCATAAGGCGTTGTCGATAGCGAGCGGATCTTGAAGGTGTTCACGCCCTGCTGAACAACGCTGAAGTTCGCAGATCCGGTTCCGGTGACTCGAAGGAACTGATACGAATACGGGACGTACCCACCCGAGCCAGTGAGTGTGTAGGTGGTGGTCGTCAACACACCACGATCGAGCGTCTCCGGCACAGCCGCGGGCGACCACGCAGCGCCGAGCGCCGCAATCGCGGTCTCGCCCGAGACGTTCTCCGGGGATGGCTTCCACAGCGCCTCTGGATCCGTGACGCTGATGGGGAACTCCTGCGGATGACGCGGCTCGTACCAGTCGCGCGCAACCAGCATGCCGGGGATCTGGTCGTCTTCGACCATATCCCTACGCAGCACACGCTTTCCGGAGCGACGACATTCGCCCCACGCCAGCGCACCATCAGCGTATTTGTTGTACGTCATAGGTTCAGGTTTCTGTTGAACGCAAGATCGGAGCCAGAGTTATTGGGCCAAGCCGACGTGCTCAAGATCGTCAAAGCTCCGGTTGACGGATCGATGCTGTATACGGTGCGACGTCCCGCGCCGCTCGCGCACGCCGCCAACAGATTTCCTTGGGGGCTCACGCTGACACCTGACCCGGAAAGAAGCGGAACCCCGAGAGTAATTGGCGTCCACGTGCCGGAGATGTTCTTCCAACCCTGCAGCTGGACAACCGTCCCAGCGGCGGCCTGAAAGTACAAAAACTGGCTATCCGGAGAAAAGGCAATTGAGGGATCTGGGCCAGCGGTTCCGCTCAAGATCAGGTTTGCATGAACCTGCGTCAACGTCGTCCCGCTGATTGAGTAAATGCGCAGCCCCGCGGCGTTTGCCCCCAATAGACAGCTGACCGCAACGGTGAGCCCGTCTGGGGAGATCCTGATCTCCCTTGCGGTGGATGAAGCACCCAAATCGTAGCCACTGCCAAAAATATACTGGCTGCCGTTCCACGAATAGGTGCGGATATTGAAGTTGCTACCGTCTCGGTTACCACCAAGAATCATGATGCCGTTGCGCGCATCCACTGAGAAGTTGTTGGTTACGTGCTGCACGTTGAGCGGCGAGCTGATCATGGTGAATGTGTCGCCCGACCGGCTGGCAACTTCGCAGTAGAGGCTCACCTCGCCCACACCGATCAGCCTGTCGTCCCCGTCCCAAGCGCAACAGGTCTTGAAGCTTGACCACGAGGGCACCCCAACCGTGAGCCTGTCCAACCCTGTATTCAGCGTGCGCTTGAAGATGCCTATCCGTGGCGCGGTGGAGCTGTACGCAATCGCGACATAGTTGCCCGCGGGCTGCCACGAAATTCCAATCGTGATCTGCGCGACCGCACCCGTCATTCCGGACAGCGGAGTCTGCGCGCCCGTGGTCTTATCGACCGCATCCCAGCCGGGTCTGGTGTTGCTTAAACCGTTGTCAGAAACCAGCACCAGACCGGCTGGAATCAGCGGTTCGTGCGCGGTGATCACGGCACTGAAGACGGCTGTTGCCTGCTGACCAAGCGCGTCGGTGACGGTTCCAGCGACGGTGATCGAGTAAACGGTGTCTCCCAACGGAGTCACTCGCGCGCGCAAGCGGATCGTCGTTGGCGATACCTGAACGATCTCTATGTTGGGCGTTCCGAACAGCTGATAGATGTAGGTGTACCCGGCATATCCACCCAGCGCCGTGAACGTGTACAGCGTGACGCTGTTCGAGCCCTCGTCGATTGTCTCGTTGACCGGAGCGGGCGACCACGATGCCGACAATGCCGCGATAACTGGAGCGCCACCGTCAACGCTCAGCTCGGACGCGGGCCGCCAGATCGCCTCCGGATCAATGAGGCTCACAGGAAATTCTTGAGGGTGACGAGGCTCGTACCATTCGGGGTCAACCAGCAGGCCCGGAATTTGGTCATCCTCGACCAGATCCTTCAGAAGCATGCGACGCCCGGAGCGCTTACAGATGCCCCAAGCCCTGTCGCCGCGGGCGTAATCCCTCACCGCCGTCTCCGGCCTCGACGCCCATATCCCGAACCCGGCGTGATGACGATGTCGCCACGCTCGCGTTGCGCCGAGTTGCCAATGTCGAGAGAACGTTTCGCCATCGCATCGAGCATGCCAACGCGATCGTTGGGGGCAAACTTCACCGCGAGCTTGGCTGCAAGCCCGGCCACGAATGCCTCACGCATGTAGTAGGTCGTGTCAGGCGAGACGGCTGCGGTGTCGTGATCTTGGAACTTACGCACCGCATCGATGATGAGCGTGTCGGTACTGTTCTCGGGAACGCTCCAGAGCGTGAGCGTGATCAGGTCGTTGTTCTTGGCGAGGAAGTAGCGGCTCGGCCGCCCCTGCGTCGTCTTGTTTGGGATGTCGAGGTATTCCTGCCGGCTCATATCATAGATCGGGGTATCCGATCCAGAGCGTCGCAGCGCCACCTGAATGATGTCGATGATGCGGCCGTTCGCGGTGGCCGGATTGATCACGTAGGCCGCCGTCCCGAGAACGAGCGCCTGCGTGAACTGCTCTATCCGCCAATCATGGCCGACGTCCATCGCTGCCCATTCGGACAGCATGTAGTTGATCGACCGACGCGCCGATTGGATGTGCGACAGGGCGAGCGTCGAGGGGTCAACCTTGCACCGCTCGAACGCGTCATCCACCATCTCGGCGAGGTCGGGCGACCAGAGATACGTTCCACTGGTCGGCACGGCTCAGCCTCCTTATCGAACCTCGGCAGTCTGCGAAATCACAATCCGGACCTGCCCGGCACCCACCGTCTGGTTCACCCGCAGCGCGTACGCCGAAAGTGAGCCGTTGTACGAAACGTCCACCGCGCCAGAGGCGATGAGGTTCGTCCAGAACGCCGATGCCGGAGCCACGAAATCTTCTCGCTGGGTGTCGTACGAGCTGACCGGACCCATGAGAATGTTGTCGAGCGTGTAGTCGACCGCGAAGGTCGCCGCCCCGATCGCGTCCGCCTGAATGGTAATGTTCTGCGCATAACGGTTGATCGGGATGTACGTGATCCCGACCCCCGCTGGACAGAGCCGAACAATCGTCCTTTGACTCATGGGTTACCCCTTAGTCTTGGAGCGACTGATCGTCGTTCATTGCGTAGAGCACGTATGCCGTGACAGTTCCGCCGGTCGCTGCCGATGCGCCCGCACCCGCGGTGATCTCTCGATCCGCCGTCAGCGCAACCTTGGGACCGATTACGCCCGTTCCCGTCGTGATCAGCGCGCCGCTCGCCGTGTCGGCGTCAACCTCGTTGCCGATCGTGTCAACCGCGATACCCACAAGGCCGATATCGACCGTGGGGGCGACGCCGCCCGTAGCGCCCGCATTGGCCACGATCACACCGATCAGAAGCGCGCCCTTTGGCAGGGTTACGCCCGTCACAGTCGACGAGGCTTGAGTCGGTATGAAGGTGATCTTCACCATCTGTATGCCAACCGCTGGGGTCGGGCCTACCGGTGGTCGGAAGGAATTGGCTGAGTTACCGCGCGCGCGCCAGTAACCGCTGATCGTCGAATGCTTACCCATCTGTCTGTCTCCAGTCCCTTTCGGGTCGTCAGGGTTGGGAGAAGGGGGCTTGCGCCCCCTTACTCACCTGTTGGAATTACTCGCCGCTCGAACCGAACGCACCACGGTAGTCAGACCACCCGAACGAGTACCGTTCGCGCGCCTTGTACCGCATGTTGCCCGTTTCGAAGTCCCCTTCCAGACCGCGAGCGATCGTCTTCCGCACCATGTGCTTCAGACCATCCATGCAGTCGGTGATGAGGAACCATGCGTCGACGTCCGTCAGACGATGGTTTTCTGCGACGCCACCGGGGATCTTGCCCTTCGACTTCAGCGCATTGATGTCGTTGTCCGACGTGCCCGGACGGAATTGCGACTTCAGGATGCGCTCGGCGATGAAGGCCAGATCTGGCGGAACGTACAGCCGCTGTGCGTTCACAGCGATCGGGATACCGCGCTCGTCCACCCACTTCGAGATCGCGATGCACGCTTCTTCGAGGGAGGTTTCCGACAGGTCGGCTTGCGTGGTGAACGTGTTCGACTGCGTACCGCCGCCCCACAGAGGGTGCGCGGTAGAGAACAGTGCGACGCCGTCACCACCGGGGAAGGAGGCGTTGAAGCCGTTGTTGAACACGGCTGCGCCTTTCACTTCCTTGGTGTGCTGCATCGACCGAGCCAATGCGCGGGAGTACTTCGCCCCGAGCGAACCGTAGAGGTTGTCCTCTTCCGCTTCCTCGGTCAGCGCGAAGGCCAGCGCGATCGTCTCATGCACGTAACGTGCGGTGTACGCTTCCGCGCCGGAGTCGAATGCCACGGGCGCACCCTCCGGTTTCACGGGCGCACCGCCAAGGCCGGCGAGGAGAACGTCTTCCTCGTACGCCTTGACGGACGATGCAACCTCGAATCCCGAGCGCCACTCTTCCGGGTAGCGCCGGTACTCCATGCCGAACACGGTGTTCAGGCCCAACTGGAGCTGCTTTTTGAACTGAGTTCGATTCATCACGGTCATTGCATTGCTCCTTTAGAACTCGGCCGCGACGATGCCAGCACCGCGCTCTGGGGCGCTGATTCGGCAACGAACAACCGCGAATGCGCCCAGTTCGGACACGTCGCCGCTGCTCGGCTTGTAGGAAAGTCCCAGAACCCGGACGTTGTCGTTGGCTGTACCTGCCGCGTCGATCTGCGCCGCCGATTTACCGGTGACCGCCGAGCCAGTGCCGATGGCGAAGTCGAAACCATCGGCATAGTCGGTGATGGCGTAGGTCGTCATCTGTGCGATGAACTCCAGCGCCGGGTCGTCATAGACGACTGCCTTCGCCAGCGTACCGCTCAGGAGGGCCGTGCTCGCCAGCCAGATTGGCGCGAACACGATGTTCCCCGCCACATCGACGTACTGGCAGCCTTGGAATACACCAAGGACGCGAGTTGCGGCACCCGAAGGCGCACGCTCGATCTGACGGTTCTGGTTTGCAACACTGCGGACGAGATCGCCCGAGAACAGGCTGGTGCCGTAGGCACTGGGGATGAAATAGTCCCCCGCGTTACGAATCGCCCCGCCACTCATCTGTGCCAGCGGCTTGAAGCCGAACGGCGCATTTGGATTTGCCACGATTGGTTACCTCATTCAGATTTCGGTGTCCTCCCGCACCTGAACTCGGCGACCAACGCCCGTGTTCACGCCGGAGGTGTGCTGTTTATGGATGGGATTCCCCGGCACCTGCGCGCGTTCCAGATCAGCTTCAACCGCCACCATCTGGCGCTCGGTTTGCTGCTGAATGTACTTCCGGCGCGCCATCGACAGCGATACCGGTTGCTCGCAAAGCATCAGATCATCCACCACAAAGACCCCCTGATTCGCATCCGCTCGCGCTGCCAGCTCTTTAAATTCCGAAGGAATCGTATCGAGAGGCCTCGGCATCCACCCTTCACGGCGGCGACGGCTTACGTTTCGAGGGTCATCCACACCTGCGGCAGTGATACGCACCCATCTTTGCACCATACCCGCTCGGGGTTCTGGCGCGGCAAGACTGGATGCATTCACCCAAGGCCCAATGGGCTGTTCGAGGTGGGTGGCACGCTCCTCCGACAACTCGTCCACACGGTTGTCGTGTACATGACTGACGTCATGTGTACTTGCACCAGCGCTACTGGAGGGCTGGTTTATTCGGGCGCTCAAGATGCATCACTCGTGGATTGCCGCTTGTTGGCGGCCCATTCACGCAAGACGCGAGGATCATTCGGGTCAAGATTAAAGCGGCGCATTTCCGCCTTGTCTTCACGCGTGATCACAACCCGTGTCATCGATGCCCTCTCACTCTGCTTCCCTCCGCGGGATCCATCCCTGACTGGCGCGACGGTTGCCCGTCCTCTTTGCCCCACGTCAGGCGTATCGATCTTGTCATCCGCACTCTTGTCATCCGCATCCTTATCGTCGAACACTGCAGGGGCTTCTTTGCGAAGGCGTCTGTCGAGTTCGTCGAAGTAGTCCTGCTCCCGCGAGTCGTAACCCTCGGCAGCCAACTCCTTGTCAATGCGGTTGGCCGAGCGAGTATAGCGCTCGAATCCTTCCTTTGCATACCAGTCGACGTGCTTGGCTTTCCAGCCCGTCACGAGCCGCGCCTTATTGGTGTCGACGACGGGGGCGATCGGCGCTTCAGGCGGGCCGTCTTCCATCTGCGCATTGAGCCGCTCACGGCGCGCCTTGATGTCGGTGAGACGCGACGTGAGACGCACCGCCTCTTTGGTTTTACCATCTTCGAGCGCCTTCTCAAGGTCCGTCTCGATCTGGGTGACCTCGGTCTCGATCCGCCCAACCTCCGCTTTGGCGTTGGTAATCTTCTCGTCGATCACGGAGCGGCGCATGCGGGCAAGCTCCGCCTCGGCAGCCTCGGCCCGACCACGCTCAGCGGCGGTCGCGCGCCGCTCGCGCTCGATGCGGGCACGCACCTTTTTGCCGTACTCGGAATCCTCGTCGTCATCCGTGGGGGCAGCGGCCTTGGGTGTGCGCGGGATGCGCGGCTCATCTTCCTCGACGTCGATACCTTCGAGCGACACCGGATCGGCCGCCGCGTCAGGGACGATGCGCGCAATGCCTTTGTCGTCGCCTTCCAGATTGACCTCACTGTCGTAGGCCTCGTCGTCCGGAACGCCGTGCAGGTCTGTGAATATGATTTCGTCTTTAGCCATGATGCCCCTCAAATGTACTGTTGGTAAGCTTGTGGATCGGCAATCGTCGCGATGATCTCGTCGTCGTTGACGAAGATGTACTCGCGACCATCACGGGTCTCGACCTTCTGACCCGAGTAACGCCCATACATGACCCAGCTGCCGACCTTGGGGACGTTCGGCTCATCCTTCATGGCGAGGCCTGACTTGGTCGTCGACTGGTAACAGAGCGCGCCCATCGCGGCGACCCTGCCAATGTTGGTGAGAAAGCGCGCCGAGTGCGCCACGTCATCGGGGATCGCGATACCGCCCTCTGAGACCGAAGGGATCTTCAGCGGCTCGATCATGATCCGCCACAAGAGCGGGGCCGGCATCTCCAGCTTCACCAACCCCTTTTCCGGATGCACGAATTGCGTCATCGCGGCATCTCCGGCAGGTCGCTCTCGTCCGTATCGGCGATGTTACGCGCGGTAACATTGGCTCTTAAGACTTCGATCGCGTCGCGCAGCCCCTTGATACGCCCAGTGGCATCTTTATAGGCGGCGTAGTCGGTCATCTGTCCCGAGATCACCCGGTTGCCGATCTCCTCCATCCGCTTACCCAACTCATCAACACACTCACGCGCGAACATCTCCGCGCTGCCCGTCATAGTTCCCATACTTTTTCCTCAAAACACCTGCTAGATAATCGAGCAGTGACCGGTAGTTCATCCCAGTCTCTTTGGCAGACTCGGCGAACTTCAATGGTGAAACGCCGCGGATGCCGCGTTTGCGAAGAAACTCCTTCGCGGCACGGATATCGGCGGGGCTTGCTTTCATGCTGGCTTCCTTGCCTTGGCTTTCATCAGCGCGTTCATCTCTTCCTGATGGCGCGCGTGCATTGCGTGGACCTCTTCGTCCTTGCCCATCTCGGCCAAGGTCTCAGCGTCTTTGCGATTGATGTTCTCTTCGGTATTGCGGTCGCGGCGCGCCTGCTCAGCGTCGAAGGCCTGCGCCTTACGCGCCTCGTCAGCTTCCCACGCCTTCTGCAGGCGGGCCTGCTCCGCCTCGAACTCGGCCTGCGCCTGATCGGGGCCATCCTCGCTGGGCGGCATGAGCTGCACATGGGGGAGCTGTGCCGCCATTTTGGAGATCGCGGCATCGACCTGCGGATCCATCTCGCCCTCCTCCCCTCCCAAGGGGGGAAGCTGTCCGCCGAGCTGTTGGTTCATGATGTTGTAGTACTTCATCGCGTAGTGCTCGGCGAAGTGCGCCTGCATGACGGGGCCGATGGTTTTGAGCGCCTCGTCGTTCACGCCATTCATGAATGTGTGATGCACGGCGAGGTGCGCGTCGTGATCCTGATCAGGGAACGCGGTGACGGGCGAGCCCATCATGATGGACGCATTCTCCGACACCGGATCTTGTCGTTTTGCAGCGTTTTCATTGAGCAATTCCTGCCAGTCAGGGACACGGATTGCTTGCAGAAAACGCTCAAGGACCTTGCGTCGGTTGAGTTCCTCGGGAAATTCCTTGTGCAGTTCAAGCAGCGCCTGACCCTGCGCGATGCGCTGCGCGTTGGAGAAGATCTTCGGGTCCGATACCGGGATGACATCAACCCGACCGTCATAGTCGGATTGGAATATCGTGCGCTCGGCATCCTCCACGTCATACGGATACACGGGCGGCAGGTACTCGAAGTTGAGTTCTGCGCGCAGACGGAACTCTTCGCCTTGTGCCACGTGCAGGCGACGGTGAATACCCGTGAAGACCTTACTCGACTGCTCGATCAGCGCGATCGTGGTGCCAACAGGTCCGGTATTGGGCGCATCCCCCACCATCTCTTCAGTGGTTGACGCGAAACGTCTGCCCGCATCGATGAGCGTTGTGAGGAGCGAGGCGAGCGCCGTAGACGGTTCCTTAAAGGGGGGCGTGTAGAACGCCTTCGCCAGCTCCTCGGCGGTGAGGTTGACCTGCTTGTAGACTCCGGGCGCGATACGCGTTTCACCCGGCTGCATCTTCGCGTCTTTCGAGGCGAAGCCACCCTGCATGTTGGCGAATGCCGCCGAGTCGAGCAGCGCACGCAGCGCACCCGTCGCACCCTCGGCAAGCGATCCCATCAGATGCAGGAGGCCAAAGCCGTAGAAGCCCAAGCCTTCGAGGTACTTGTAGTGGGTGAACCAGACACGCTTTTTGAATAGCGTGATGTCCGCTTCCTTCCAGTTGCGGCGGATGGAGAGTACTTTCTGGTTGTCTTTCGAGACCGTGATTACATAGGGCAGCGGGAAGGAAACGTTGTATTTTTGCTGGTCAAACGGGAATTCCCACTCGACGTGCTGCTCAAGGTTCTCGTACACCTCGTCATGCGTGTCCATCGACGCTGACCGGTCATCCGCTTCGTCGCGCGTGTGCGAGAGATCCGACTCGTCAGTCGAGAAGAGTCGCGCATTGGTGCCTACTGCTAGCTCGATTTCCCGATAAAACCCCGACGCGAAGTGTCTGAGCATCTCGCTTCTGGAATGATACAGGCGGTGCGTGTAGCGACCGCAGCCCTCCAGCGAGTGGGCAAGGTACGAGACCGCGAAGTCGCCCGGATAGACGAGTCGCGACACTGTCATTCCGTTAGCTTCGTCGTAGAAGCTCTTCTTGAAGCAGGAGCCTGCCAGCGGAAGATAGAACAGCATCTGGTCGGTGTTCCAGAAGTACGACCGATCCTGAATGGTCATCTGCCAGTTCATGTGATCGGCAACGCGCTCCGCTTGAGCGATGCGCACTTGCGTCTTCTTGCCGATGACCGCGGTCTTCACCGGACCTTCGGATGGAAACACTTCCTCTATGGCGCGGGCCTGAAACTGCACGCAGGCCTCGGCAATGAGCGGATAGACGACCGACGACGCGCCTTCAAAAGGGATGTCATCCAGCGGCCGATTGCGCAGCCCCAGCAATTCCAGCGCCTGATCCATGCGCCCTTGCCAGTCGGCGCGTGAGCGCACATCGGCGTCATACGCGTCGATGACGCGCATGGCAAGGTTGCCAAGCTCGCTCTCGTCAATGAGGGAAACGAGGTTTGCCGAGTGCTCTGCCGAGTCTTCCGGCGAGACGCGGGCCGCGCCCGGCGCGAAATCAACCGTGGCTTCTTCGCCGCGATTTTGAATCAATGCGCCTTGTACGTTCTGGTCGTACATCGACGGGTCTTCCGGCATTTCCTGTATCTGGGCTTCCGCCATCGCTCACCTCTATCCGTAGATTTTTTTGCGAGACCCGCGCCAGAGTTGGGCGTTGATGTCGTTGTCGTCGTCTGTTTCATCGATGTACTGCAAGTCCCAGCGCCGCCGCAGCCACAGGCACATCATCATGCACGTGTCGTGCAGGTCGTCGAACTCGGCGGATGGGAATTGAATTGTCTGCAGGATCACCTCTTCTGCCCACGCGCGCTTCACATAGAAGACGCAGCCGCGCTCATACACTAACGATCCCGCATGGGTGCGGACGGGTTTCGAGTCGGAAACCTTGAAGCGCGTGACCGGCAGGTCGGCTCTTCGAAGCTCTTGGTAGAGTGAGTGACCGGACGCCTTCTTCTCGATGATGATCCGGTCGGGCCGCCACTCTTTATAAGACTTGATGGCGCTGGCGCGTAGGTCAGGGAAGCTTAGGCGCTCATTCATGCGCTCAAGGAGGATTGCGCACAGGCGCTTCTGGCCGCGGTAGGAGGCGGTCCATGGGAGCTTGCTTGAGAGCGACTCCTCGTACTCGAAAATGCCCCACGTGGTGCGTGCGGAGAAGTCGTTCTCTTCCTCTTCCTCGAAGGCGGTATCGTAGAACTGAATCACCATCTGGCACTGCGGGAGTTCGGGTTCGATCCATTCGCGCCAGTGTTCGCGCTTGATGATGTTACCGCCCGACTTGGTCGGGTTCTGCTGGATCTGCGCTTCGAAGGAGCGCTCGCTCATCTCCTCGGAGAGTTTGCGCAGCTCATCGGGTCCGAAGCGATCCGGGGAGAGCACCTCGTTGCGATCTGTGCGCCAGTCTTGCCAGATCAGCTCCCCCTTCTTTAAGGGTTGCTTGAAGCGATCGACAAGGACTGGAGGTGCTGCCGGGCGCAGGGAATGCCGCAGCGGGCCATTCTTCTTCGCGTAGGTTTTGCATTTGCGCTCGGGGACGTAGTAGCCGGGGAGATTGAGATGCACCCAGCCGCCGCCCTCGATGAGATGGCCGGGGAGATCGGCGTGATGGCCGCGCTGGCCGATGACGACGCGGGAGAGTTTTTTGGGGTTGTTGCCCCGTGTTGGCATGACGTCCTTCCACCATGTGAGGACGCCCTCACGAATCGTGTCGGAGTTGATGTCCTTCATGTTGTGCGCGTCGTCGATGACGATCCGGTCACCGCCCTCACCCGTCGTTGCGCCCCCTACTGATGTCGCTAGGCGGTAGCCGTTCTTGTTGTTGGCGAAGCGCTCCTTCAGGTTGACCTCGCCGGAGAGTTTGAACATCTCGCCCCAGCGCTCCTGATACCACTGCGAGGTGATGAGCGTGCGGCACTTCACCGAGTCGCGCACGGTGAGCGCATAGGCGTAGGTCGAGAACAGCCACTGGGTGGTAGGCCGCCACGTCCACTCCCACGCCGGCCACAACACCGCACAGATAGTCGACTTGGAATGTCTGGGAGGGACGTTGATCAAGAGGTCGTCGATGTCGCCGATCGAGCAGAACGTTAAATGATCCGCGATGGCATGGATGTGCGGCCCGTCCACATACGGCGCACCCGGCTCCACCACCGCCCACGCCTCCTTCACGAACAGCCGAAACTCCCGACGCATGAGTTCCGCCTCGGTCGCCGTCGCCCGCCGATAGAGATCGGCCTGATCAACCACCGCATTCAAACCTTCACCTTCTCCGTCCGCTTCGAAAGCGACCCTACCGCACCACCCCGACCCCCGCGGGCAGGCTTCCCCTTCAAATCAATCACCTCCAGCACCTCAACCATGCCAAGGGCCTCCATCCGCGCCATGAGAGTCATCAAAGACGACCGGTGCCACGCCGTCATCACACGACCCTCACGATCCCGCCCCTCGACCCGATAAGTCGTCTTCGGGGCATCACCCGAAACTCCACGCGTCATTTTCTCTTCAGCGCACCCATACCCTCGTACGCACCGGACAGAGCACCCATCCCTGCGTGCTCCTTCGCGTAGGCCGCATTCGAATCCGATCGCTCCGTGTCAGCCTTCGCCGAATCCTCGGAAGCCATCTTCGCGGCGGCAACGGTGCGCTGCACACGCGGGTTGTCCATCGCCATATCAAACTTCTCAGTCAACGTGCGGTCGGACGGATCCCGATAGCGCGCATTACCTCGATTCGCTCTCGATGGGGCAGGCATCTCAATCTCCCTCTTGCATGGCTTCATCAGCCGATTCGGTCTTCTCATGCGTAGGCGTCTCAGCCGCCTCATGCTTGGGCGACTCC
>Ga0315274_10000356_pt1 | contig 70922 bp, 55 predicted proteins | sample YL17G02_20_MG_FD_203700 | JGI IMG/M metagenome (GOLD analysis project Ga0315274, IMG submission 203700) | Sediment microbial communities from Yellowstone Lake, YNP, Wyoming, USA - YL17G02_20 | ecosystem: Environmental > Aquatic > Freshwater > Lake > Sediment | place: USA: Wyoming | collected... | reverse complement strand
GTCTTTGCGAAGCAGTGATACAATGGCTTGAGAAGCTACCTTTTTCACAGTTTTGTTCCCTTATGAGTATTGATGAAAATGAACTGGTATTTATTTAACAAATTTAATGATACTTACTTAAATGGAATTAATTCAGAAATCTGATACTAATCATCAAAAAGCTGATACTAATTGATCGGAAGATTGAAAGATTGGAAGATAAAGCGTTATGAATCTTTTATGATTTTATGGAACGAACTTTGCATTACCATAATAAAGTACAACCTTAATGTGGTAGTCTAAGCCTTCTACTACTTTTATTCTTGCGTTCTGAATTTGTGTGTGGTAATATAACTTTGGTATTCTTTGAGTTTTTACTAAATTCAGAACTCATAGTTTTTTTACATATCGAAAATAGACACAATAGTTCCCAGCCATGATAATGGAGGTATTACATGAAAGCGCGTTTATACATTACAATCACCATGTTTTTGTTATTTTATATGGTTGGAGGTGCTTTTGCTCAGGAATGGTACCCCGCTAACGTTGGATTCAAGGCGTGGGATGCTGAATTCAATGATGTTTTTTTCACTGATGAGCAAAACGGTTGGATCATTGGTGATCAGGGGATGATTGCCCATACTGAGACTGGATCAGGCTGGAATGAGCAAGTAAGTGGAGTCAGTACTGATCTGAATGGTGTTTACTTCGGCAACACGCTTGAGGGATGGGTAGTAGGCAACATTGGTGTCATACTTCACACGACTAACGGTGGGCAAACGTGGACGTCCCAGCAAATTGATGCCCAGGAGACACTTTACGACGTGGGATTCGTCACTAATCTAGAAGGCTGGATAGTCGGCTCTAATGGGACGATTCTCTTTACAGATGATGGTGGAAATACGTGGAAGAACAGCAACTATGGTACGGATGACCTTTATGCTCTGCATTTTTATAGTCCTGACAATGGATGGGCTGTCGGTGAGAAAGGAACAGTATTATATTGGAATGGCAGTAAATGGAGTAAAGAAAACACCTTTGCTAATGTGAGTCTACTCGGAGTTTACGCTGTGAAATATGATAATGTGTGGGCTGTCGGAGAGAATGGGATCATACTCCATAAGATTGGCTCAAGCTGGATAACCACAGGCGCAGAAGGTGTAACGACCACACTTCGCTCGGTATTTTTCCCGCTTAACCAATATGGCTGGATCGTCGGAGATTATGGAACTATCCTCTACACAAGCGATTCTGGCAGTAGTTGGAAGAAACAGCAGACTGTTCCTGTCACCAGTCACTTAAACGGGGTTTTTGCCGTCAATTCTGTAAATGTCTGGGCTGTTGGTGATAATGGAACTATTATTCAGTCTACGGATGGCGGCGCATCGTGGGTAGCTACGCCTTCTTATGGCAGTTTCAGGGATGTCTGTTTCGCTAAAACTGAACCATCAAAAGGATGGGCTGTTGGCGATAATGGGGTAATACTACATACAGAGGACGGGGGTACTACATGGCTTGAACAGCAAAGCCAAACAAAGAGCAAACTTTATAGTGTTTACTTTCTCGATGATAATAACGGCTGGGTTGTGGGAGAAGGCAACACGATTATCCGAACCAGAGATGGATCCAACTGGGAAATAGTTATGTCAAACCCACAGGGCAGATTGCTTCGATCTGTCTATTTTACCGATTCAAATCATGGTTGGGTTGTCGGTGATTTCGGTACGATTTATTACTGGAATGGTTCAAGATGGGATTCACGTAACTGGAATACAACTAAGAACCTTTACGGAGTTCAGTTTATTGACAGCAGTATGGGTTGGGTCGTTGGTGATGGCGGTATATTAATCAATACCAGAGATGGTGGATTAACCTGGGAACGTATCCCTACTAACACAGATATACGTCTTACAAATCTATGTTTTATTAATGCAGAAACAGGATGGATCGTTGGAGATCAAGGCACTATTCTATATAAAACAAAGAACAATATTACGAGGCAAAACAGTGGAACGCTAAATACTTTATATGACGTGGATTTTATCAACGATACAGAAGGCTGGATCGCTGGAGCGGGATCATTACGTAACACGTTGCTCCACACGACTAATGGTGGAAATAGCTGGGAAGTTGGAACTGTTCCTTATGCGAAAAGCACATTATATGGGCTAGACTTTACGAGTAGTAGCTCTGGTGTTGTGATAGGCTTGGGTGGAAGCATCGTGCAATACACCTCAAATATCCCCACCTTGAAGTTTGAATTACTTTCACCTTATGGAGACATATATACCTTAACTCCGACATTCAAATGGAAAACCAGCAGGCCAGAACTGACACATACAATCTACATAAGCAAATACGACAACCCATTTCAGGATACGTTTGCCATCAAGATACCAGTCGTGGGTAATACAAGCTATACTCTACCCAAAAATATTCCACTCTCACCAAGCACCTATTACTGGGGTATTGAGGTATCTGACGGCACACGCTCAAGACCTGATGAAATACTGCGGTTTAATACGTGGCCACCTTCAGAGATAGTAGTGGTCTCACCTTCTGGATATATTAAAGACAGTAAGCCTACGTTTGAGTGGCACTGGATGGAGAACGTATCATATACGCTTTATATAGATACTGACGGCAATCCCTTTGATGGAAAGAGCTTTGAAGTTGGAAGAGTATTGAGCTACAAAATATCAAATTCAGACACATGGCAGGATTTACCCGAAGGTGTTTATAGCTGGGGAGTATCAGGTAATGACGATGGACAGATTACAAAATCGTCTGTTATGAATTTCACAGTTGACCTTTCCCCGCCGAAAGGAACGGTCCTGATAAATGATGGAAGCAGAGCAACTAATTCTCTTATAGTGACCCTGAAACTGTCGGCTTCTGACCCGTTATCCAATGGAACCGGGAACGGATGCGGAGTCACTCAGATGCAGTTAAGTAGCGATGGGTCAACGTGGACTGATCCAGAGGCTTTTATCCCTGACACAATGACAAAAACGTGGGACCTGAGTAAATACGGTGGAGACAACAAAGATGGATTAAAGACTGTTTTTGTCCACTACAAGGATGCACTCGATCACTGGTCAGACCCGATAAAGACTGAAATTTACGTTGATAAAACTCCACCGACAGGCACAATCTCAATAAACAACGGCGCAGAAGTGACGGGTGTATACAATGTCACTCTGTCACTGTCTGCAGCCGACGTCGGAAGCGGAATGGAACCCGACGGAATAATGTATCTGAGCAATGACGGTAGTACGTGGTCTGATCCTTTACCTTATGGAACTACTAGGCAATGGGATCTCCGTTACATCGGGGGAAGCGAATTCGATGGTACTAAAACTGTTTACGTAAAATATAAAGACCCGGCAGGAAACCTGATGACGATACCTGCCACTGCTATTATAACACTCGATAGGACAGGTCCAAAGGGAACAATCGTTATCAATGATGGCGCAACTGAAACAAACTCCCTGATTGTAACGCTGGCTCTATCGGCTACGGATGTAAACGGCGTTAAGGAAATGCACTTCTCCAACGGTAATAACGTCTGGTCTGATCCTGAATCCTACAATACTAAGAAAGAGAATTGGGATTTATCAAAATACGGCGGTAATTCCACAGATGGCAGTAAAAAAGTCTTCGTGAGGTTTATAGATACCGTAGGAAATGAAACTCAACCTTCATTGGAAGCCAGTATCTTATATAAGTCGAAGATTACTATATCATCTCTGGCTATATCTGCTCCCAAAGTTGAAGGTAAAGTGAAAAACGGAGATACAGTTCAGGTAAGTGGGAAAACCGAGCAAGACGTTGAAATAGTGCAGAAAGAATTGCTGGATGAGAATGATAAGCCAATTAACTTTGGTTTAGCAGGGATCGTATACGAAAAGAGAACAGGCTTGATTAGTGGTTCGTTTACTCTTGGCGAACTGACTGCAAAAACTATTAAACTCAAACTATCCGTGAAAGATAGTCTGGGAAATCAAACAAACGCCACGTCAAATATCCTGACAGTGGATAATAACCCGCCATACAATACATCAGTGGCTTTAGATCGAGAGGGGGTCGCCAACTCTAAGAATATGACACTTGATCTATCGGCAACTGACGCCGCTGAGATGTACGTAAACGGAGACGTAAGCACCGTCTACGAGGTTGAAAACGGTCTTAAAAACTGGACACCATTTAAGAATACACTGAAGATTAAAGTTACGGACAGCGACGGAACAAAAGTAGTGAAAGTCAGATTCAGAGATGACATGGGCAATGAATCTGCTGAAGTGAGTGACAGCGTAGTTCTGGATGCTACTCCACCCAAGGGAACTATATTGATCAACAATGGTGAAGAGATCTCTGGAGAACTTACTGTAACTCTCAAGCTCTCGGCAACTGACACAAACGGCGTTTTAAGCTATCAATTGAGTAATGACAGCAAAACATGGTCTGAGCCATTAGCCTATCCGAAGGGTAGCCAAGATTTTGAAGTTAAAGGCTGGGATCTGAAACAATACGGCGGCACCGGGGACGATGGCTTGAAAACCGTTTACGTGAGGTATATGGACAATCCGGGGAACTGGAGCAACCCGGTCTCTGATAATATAAACGTAGACGCATCACCACCCACCATTTCAGTTCAGCTTGTGGAAAACAAACGTGAAGCGATGAATCCTGTAACTGTAACTGCGATCATAAAGGATAATATAAAAGTCGCAGATGCTTTTCTATATTATCGTAAGATGGGACCAAATGAGTATACGAAAGTTCCGATGATAAAACTATCTGGTGACTATTATACCGCACAGATACTGGGAACAGAGGTAACACAAGCAGGCGTAGAGTATTATCTGAGTGCAAGCGATGGGCTTTCAACGTCCACACACCCATACAAAGATGCCCCAATAAAGCCTAATTCCTTCACTGTGGTAGACACGACTCCTCCTAATATACAACATGAGCTAATTGCTGAGATTTCGGTGAAAAACGTGCCTAAGATAACAGCCAAAATTACTGACGCTGTGGGGGTAGATCACGTCAGCCTCTATTACAAACCTCAGTTGGAAAAGAACTACACAAAGGTTGATATGACAGCGGAAACAGGAAGCACGTCTACTGACGGAACTTATTTTGCAAGCATCCCAGCTCTTGATTTGCCCGGTGCTATCGAATATTACATAGAAGCTATTGATACATCTGCCAACATGCGTACGTCACCGATAAACGGGTCAAGACAACCCTACGTATTGTCCTTCGTGGATTTCGAATCACCGATTATATCGCATACACCTATCAAAGATGGTCAGGAAGCTGGTAAATCAGTGGTTATCGGGGCAACAATAACAGATAACGTGGGGGTTGATAGTGTTACATTTAAGTACAGCCCGCCCGGGAAAACCGAGTTCATCGAGGTAAAGATGACGAAGGTTGGGAATTATTACAGCGCAGAGATACCCGGTAGCGTTCTTATACCCGGTAAAGTGAATTACGTCATAGCGGCGTCTGACGTATCCAAACAGTCTACTGATGCAACAGTATCATATACTTTCAGTGTCGTTGATACAACGCCTCCGATAATCGAAATAACTTCAGCACCATCTAAAGAGGAAGTCAACAAGGATATTTCGATACAGGTTAAAGTGACTGACAACGTGGGAGTCGCAAGTGTGAACCTGTATTATAAGAACGTTACAGATACAAAATTCAACAGCTTGATTATGAAAAGCGCAGGGAACAGGTATTCAGCAACCATACCCGGACAAAAACAGACAGGTGAGGTTAAGTATTATATACTGGCGAAGGACTCACAGGGCATTTCTGCAACCGAGCCGCTTGTTGATCCTGAAAACGTACCACACTCAATCGTGATATTCGACTTATCAGCACCAGTGATCCAACATTCATCCATTGTTGCGGCACAGGAGGCAGGACTCCCGGTCACTGTAACTGCAACTGTGACTGATGACGTGCAGGTGATGGACGTTACACTGCATTACAGGTCTGCTGGACAAGACAGCTTTAAGATCGCACCGATGGTTGAGACTACAACTAAATCAGTCTATACAGGGGAAATCCCTGCAAGTCAGGTTGTGCCTACCGGTGTGGAGTATTACATAAAGGCTTTGGATAACTCAGGGAACGTAACGACACATCCTGCGGTTAATCCTGATACACTGCCACATTCTTTCAGAGTCGTTGATACGTTACCGCCTGAGATAATCTATGATCCATCAAATCTGACAAAAGTTCTGATAACGGATCCGATAGTTATAACAACTGAAGTGACTGATCGGACTGGAATAAAGGAAGTTAAGGTTTTCTATAAGTTTGAAGGTGACAAGGATTTCGGTTTCTTTACCTGCAAAGATATTGGTAATAACCGTTATACTACCATTCTTCCATCACCATTCATGAAAACCAACGTTTACTACTATTTCGAGGCAACAGATAATTCTGGAAACGTCAGCACAAGTCCAAAGCAGGATCCAAAGACCCAGCCTTATTTAGTGTTTGTGGATGATCCATTCCCACCGCTTCCCCCGACAAAATTGGCGGCTATACCCGCACCCGGTGGAAAAGTCAGTCTGACGTGGGAATTATCAAAATCGTCTGACGTAGGCAAGTATAACATCTACACCGATAATGGAAGCGGTACAATAGATTACTCGACTGTGTATGATTCAGTTGACGCTTCTAAGAACTCGTGGGAATCAACGGCACTCGGTGAAGGCACGTATAAGTTCTCAGTCAGGGCAGTTGATAAATCTGGCAATGAAGAAACTAACACGGCTTTTGTTGAAGTTAAAGCCGATTCGGTGAAGCCTGATAAGCCCACTAACATCACTGCAACAAGCGTAGCAGGCGGACGCATAGAGCTTACGTGGAAATTATCTCTATCCAGAGATGCTACTGTATACAACATTTATTGGGACAATGCACAGGCAAGTATAAATTACTCAACTCCACTTGCCCGTGTCAATGATCCGGAAACTAAATGGGTGTCTGACAAACTCAGAGACGGGATCGTTTACAGGTTTGTTGTCAGGTGCCAGGACCAGGCTGGAAATGAGGAAGAGAACACGGACATCGCTAGTGCAAGGGCAGATGCTACTCCTCCGAGCGTTGTGACACGATTGTCAAGTCCATCTCACAAGCTGGATACGTGGTCAGACCAGACGAAGATAACTGTAACGTGGTCTCCATCGGAGGACGTTATAAGCGGTCTGGGTGGGTACTCTATAATCTGGGATAGTGACCCGAAAACACTGCCTGACGAGACGATTGACGTAAAAGACCCATCAGTTACAGAATTGACGTACGAACCTACTGAACTGCAAAAACAAGGTTACGCAAAAGTCTACTTCCACATTCGCCCCGTTGACAAGGCAGGTAACTGGAGCAGTGAGGCATCACACATTGGGGCATTCCTTATTGATAACCAACCACCACAACCGCCAACGAGTCTCGCATCATCACCTCAACCCAACGGGAAGATAAAGGTAAGCTGGAAGGCATCTGAATCGGATGACGTGTTAAAATATAATATCTATTGGGATAGCGGTACGGGAACCGGGGTTGATTACTCCAAGACGATTGCAGTCGTTACAGCAGACCAATCAGCTAATTACGAATGGACATCATCAGCGCTAACAGACGGTAAAATGTATGAATTTTCCGTCAGAGCGGAAGATCATGCAGGTAACGAGGAAAAGAATACAAAAACATCCACATCCGTTGCAGATGATCAGCCTCCGTCAATAGTTCATAAACCCATATCGGCTTTGCTTGAACAGGAGATTATGAGTGTTGATATACACGCAACTGTTGATGATGCGGGTGGATTGGATACCGTGACTTTGTATTACCGCAAGCACGGCAATAGCACGTATATACCCATGGATATGGTAAAAGAGCCTGCTAACGTATATAGGAGTGAGATACCATCTTCAGTATTTTCATCGGCAGGCGTGGATTATTACATATCAGCAACCGATATGGCAGGGAATATGGCTACCTATCCGGTTACGACTATCGTAATAGTCAGATCGTTGTTGGTTCCGATAGACCCGACGAAAGAGAATGAGATATTGCTTGGCGATGGGTCGTCAATATACTTCCCGGCAGGAGCGGTGTCACCGGGGACGAACGTCAGCATAACGATCCCAAGTATAATACCGGAGCCCCAAGCTGGACTTAAAAAGAACGTAATATCAAGGGAGTTTAGTCTTGATAAAGAGTTACTGAAACCGATAAACGTTACCCTGAAATACAGTGATGCAAAGATCGCTGGCGAAGATGAATCAAAGCTGGCTATGTATCTCTGGGATGGTACGAGATGGAATTATCTGGCAGTTGTGAATGCAAGGGACAATTCCGTAATGGTATCAACGATGAAGACGGGAATATTCAGCATCATCGGGGACTACGAACCGCCTGCTATCACTGATGTACTGCCAACTGGATACGCTGAACCAGACGATCTTATCACTGCAAAATTGGAGGATAACGGCAGTGGTATTGATGCAAAGAAGATAGAGGTTACATTAAACGGTGAAAAGATTACGGTGACAGGTTCTTCATTCCAGGGTAACGAATTGTCTATCGTATCCCCGAAAAAATTCTCGCTTGGACATTACTCGCTTCAAATTTCTATGAAAGATATGGTTGGCAATCAAGCCACAGCAACGTCTGCGTTTGATGTGACCGGGAAACTGACAATGATAAACGTCTATTGCTATCCTAACCCATTTGATCCGAAGATCGGTGCCAATTTCGCTTACACACTGACAGAATCAGCAGATAGTGTAAATATAAGGATATTCGGCATGGATGGCAGGCTTGTGAAGAAGATCGAAGGTACGACTACTATCGGCGAGAACGTTGTCCAATGGGATTGTAATGACGAAGCCGGTGAACAGGTTTTGAGCAGTATATTTATTTGTCAGATAGAGGCGAAAAGTTCAAGGACAAAGGTTTCCCAGACAATCAAGATTGCAGGATGGTGATTATGGCTGAAGCCAAGAGTAAAACTAAAGTTAAAGAGCATGTCTTCGAGGTTATAATCGAATCAGATGAGGATCGCTATCATGCGTATTTTCCGTCACTAAGTGGATGCCGAACCTGGGGTCATACAAAAGAAGAAGCATATAAGAATATTCAAGAAGCTTTAGAGCTATATCTGGAAGCCTTAATTGACGAAGGTGATCCGATACTGGGCATCGGTATAGTTGAGAATAATAACGATAAACCGATCTTTATAACCAAGATAGAATCTTGGGCTACGTTAAATGTAACAAAGTCAAGCTAACATTGAGTTTTCTTAACATTAGGAGATTAGTCATGACTCTCAAAGCAGGATTTATAGGAACAGGTGGAATTTCCAGCAAGCATCTTAACGCTATGTCAGAGATGAAAGATAAGGTTGAGATCACCGCTCTTTGCGACGTTCGGGAGGAAGCTGTCCAAGCTAGAACTAATGAATATGGTGGTAAAGCATATACCGATTACAAAAAGATGCTTGATGAAGTGGATCTGGACGTAATTTTTATCTGCGTACCTCCAGATGCCCATGCTGACATTGAAGTGCTTGCGGCACAAAAAGCTCTTCACATACTGGTTGAGAAACCCGTCAACCTTTATCTCGAAGATGCTATCAGAGCCAATGAGGCTATCAAGAAAGCTGGTGTTGTTAGCTGTGTCGGATACATGGCGGGCTACAGCAATGTGGATCAGGCGATTAAGGCGTTCCTTGCAGATAAAACCATAGGGATGGTAGCCTCTGAAAGATGGGGCGGAGTCGCTGGCGACGAGAATCACTGGTGGAGAGTCATGGATAAATCAGGTGGTATGCTCCATGAGCAGGCAACCCATCAGTTAAACACGATCAGATACTTTGCTGGTGACGTGGTTGAAGTTTATAAGAAAGACGCCCTCCGTGTCAATACTGATATGCCTAATCATACGATCCCTGATTGCGAGATCGTTACTATGCTATTCAAGAATGGCGCCATAGGGTATATCACAACTACCTGCGCACTTATAAATGGCGGAGGTTCAGGACGTATGGACATCATACTGGAAGGTCACGTCCGTCTGCAAATCGGCGGGAACTCAGTGACGGTACTGCCCAAGGATGCAGTTAAAATTGAAGTAGAGGATAAACCTGAAATAAATCTCGATCAGGCGTTTATACAGGCTATACTGACAGGTGACAGGTCATTGGTAAAGACCGATTTTGAAGATGGGCTAAAGACAACAGCAATAACTCTTGCGGCTAATGAATCAGCCAGGAACGGTAAACCAGTAAGAGTTTATCAGCCTTGATGCTTAAAATGTTTTTTTGAGCAGTGAATATTTGTCAGATCATATAAAGAACTCTAAGTGGTCTTCTTGCTAGAGAAAATACCACTTAGACAGCAGTTATCCGGACGATATGGATAGTGGATTGAATAGTTTTTCTTATGAGAAAAAAGATAATAAGGAGTATCGAAATGTGGACTTATGTAGAAGAAGATAAGGCAGTATTTGCTGACAAACTTAAATACAAGTTACATGAAAAATACAAGGATAAATACGATATTTATTATAATCGAGATAATTATATTGAAGCTAGTCTGTATAATGAATTAGATAAACCTAACAGACTAACTTATATAAACATTCTGATTAACCGCAAATATGGCTCCAATAATGAAGAACCTGTAATTATGGTAAGATTTGAGGGAACTAATGATTCATCAAAAATAATTGGTGATCTCTATGGTCTACTTATAGCAGATTATATTTACTCCAAAAATCTAAAAAAAGCTTTTCAACTTAACCATGAGGAATACATAATTGCACCAATATATATCAAACCTAACCTCAATGACAATATCAGAACACAAATAACTGAAAATATCAAAAACGCAATTAAGAAGAGATTTAGGACAGAAGAAACAGAGCGAATCTGGTTATTTGGGTATTCTGATCGAAATTCTCTATTCGTCAATACAGAAAAAACTGTATTAGACTGCCTTGATGATATAGAGAAATATAATAAAAGCAAAGCAAATGACTGGGAAAAGCTACTTCAAACCATCAAAGAATGTACCATAGATACAGGTATAAATGATCTAGCACATAAACATGATCATTACCTATATGGAACGCCAAAGAAAGGTGACTTAAGGGAGGTTTAATAATGTTTAAATGTATGAAAATTACCTTGTGTCTTATAATAGGCATACTGATCTGTTCTACGCTTGCTTTTTCTGCAACCTTAGAGCCAAAGGACGGAGTTCGTCCTATGGGCATGTCTGCCTTTTCTGCTGTTGCTGATGATATTAATGCAACCTCGTGGAATCCTGCCGGGCTTGCACTCATGCTTAATCAGGAAGCAACGGCTACTTATGCCCCGGTGTATGGGTTCGACAGCGGGATAAAACAAAGCCATCTTGCTTACGCTTATCCTACGGGTAAATGGGGAACAGCAGGTTTGGACTTTTCTTTTCTCAACTATGGTAACATGGACTGGAGAAGTCAGTCGGGAAAGGACCTGGGGAGTTTCAGCCGCAAGGATTCCTCAATATACTTATCTTATGGGATTAACCTCGTAAATTCACTTTCTGTTGGTGCTTCCGTAGGCACAACGTCAGTGAAGATGAATCCAATGGATGATTCTGCAAGTGGAATTGGGTTTGACTTAGGTGCGCTGTATAATATTGTCAGCAAAGCCTCTGTTGCGCTGTTCGTTGAAAATATCGGCGGAGTCAGTGCAGGTGACAGAGAAATAGCAAGACAGAGAGTAAGGTTGGGAACGGCTTATTCCGCCATTAACAAACCTAATATGGGTTTGACACTGGCACTTGACGTGGATGAGCAGGAGAGAAAATTCGATACCCTATATTTTGGTGCGGAATGGTCGGCTTTTAGCCCATCAAGCTTTTTTGCAAAGAGGAAAATACAGGAAAGGTTTGTTGCTCTGCAAAAATACGAGGGTGTAGCCGATTTTGCTGAAGGGCTTCCCGAAAAGAAAGGCAAAGTATCATTGCTGGTTCGTGCTGGTATGCAAAAACGAATCGCTGTTGATGAGCCTTTCGGTTTCTCTGGAGGGTTCTGCGTGAAGTATGCGCTTACACCAAAGATGAACGTCAGGATCGAACATGCTTTTGAACTGCATCCATATCTTGACACAACTCAAAGGTTCTCCATAGGTCTGGAAATGGGGAAAATGGTGTATGAGCGATAAAAAAAGACAAAGTATTAGAAAAGTAATCATACTGATCTCGTTTCTGCTGTTTCCTGCGACGATATATTACTTGCTGACAAAGATAATTGCGTAAAATGTAAAACCTGCACGAAGAACTGTCCAATGAGTCTTGACGTTATGGGGATGGTGCAGAAAGATTCTATGAAACATTCGGAATGTATACTTTGCGGGACATGCGCTGACGTATGCCCGAAGGATGTTATAAAGTATACATCACGATTATAGTGAAAGACTTTTTAGGCAACAATTATAAGGATTAATCAACGTAAGGATTGGAGATAAAGAATGAATAGTGAAGAGTTACGAAATAAAATTAAAAGTGGTGGCATAGTATATGGAACAATGCTCGGGTTAGCACGTAATCCTAGATGGGCTGGCGTTCTTGCTGGAACGGGTATTGACTATGCCATAATTGATACTGAACATTCTGCTTTCAGCCGTGGCGAGGTGGCGGATATGTGTTCGGCGTTAAGTCGTGCAGGCGTTGTCCCGATAGTCCGTATTCCTATCCCATCATCTCATTACGTTACAATGGCTCTTGATGGCGGTGCGCAGGGCATACTTGCGCCATACTGTGAGACAGTGGCACAGGTGAAGGAAGTTGTCGGCGCCGCAAGGTGGCGGCCATTGAAGGGCATATTGCTTGACATGGCTATGGACATAGGTGAGTTACCATCAGAAGAGACTAAAGAATACCTCGAACGCATAAATCAGAATAACATTGTCATGATCGGCATTGAAAGTATGCCTGCGCTTATGTCTCTTGAAGAGATGCTTAACGTGGAAGGTATTGACGTTATATTCATCGGTCCGAATGATTTGAGCGTTTCAATGGGAATACCGGGTCAGTATACACATCCTGAGTTTGACGTGGCGGTTAAGCGTGTGATAAGCACCTGCAATTCCCGTAACGTTGCGGTAGCGATCCATCTCTTTGATACAAAGCTGACCGGAAAGTGGATACAGGAAGGCGCAAAATTCGTCCTTCACAGCATGGATACACATGCCATGAGTACGAGTCTCAGGCGTGACTTCGAGGAACTAAGACAGGTAAAGTAAAAAAGCAAAATTGAGGATTTTTAACTAACTTTTACATACGTAAACGCACTGCGCTCAAAATTGACATTAATGGAGTAGCACAGCTTTAGCTTGCGTTCTTAGCAAAATATAACCTCTAACGCAGGCTGAAGCTATGCTACTCCATAAGTCTTATACATCATTTATTCCATAATTAAATCTAAGGTGAGTCATGGACAGTGAATACCTTCAGAATTTACGTTACAAATTACAGAAACGAGTAAAGAAACTTAATTCAATATTATACAAAAATGAAGTATTTTATCCTTTACTAAAACAATTTTGGGGATTCTTACAAAGTTACGATATTTTTGTAGGAATACTCGAAGATTTAGAAAATCGCTGTCCTACTATGGAAGAAAAGGCAAATGATATACTTATTAACCTAAAGGGTTATACTGTCTATAATGAATTGGAGAATGCCGCTCTATCCTACTTTGTAATAAGGAATTGTATTGAATCTGATAATGATTCAAGTATATATAAATTAGGAAAAATTTATGGTTATGCTGGGCATGACATATTACAAAAATACTTTAAAGATATGTTCCTCGAACCCCTTTATGAATATTTAGACGAACATATAGACGACCAAAGAGCTATACTTGCTTTATTATGTCGTTATAAACATAAATGCGAATGGTTTCAACGTGATAATCTGATAAAGTTATCTGAGCAAGGGGAAAGGAAATTAACAGAACATTTATATGAATATTTGCACGATCAAGGGCTAAACTTTATGATAGAACCAAGATCAGCGTCAGGTGAAGCTGATCTGGTTTCTATTCAAAAAGGAGAAGAGCCCCTAATTGCCGATGCTAAAATATTCAATCCTGCGAAAGGTAAAGGGAAGTCATATATTGCTACAGGATTTAACCAAATATATACATATACAAGAGATTATAACGAGCCATTTGGGTATTTGGTTATCTACAAAACTTGTGAAGAAGAACTAAAATTCCTATTAGCCAATCAAACGCAATCTACTCAGTTTGTAATCCATAATAATAAAACGATTTTCCTGATTACCATTGATATTTTTCCATACGAAGCTACAGCCTCAAAACGAGGAACTTTGAAAATAATTGAGATAACTGAAGAGGATTTAATCAAAGCGGTGGAAGATTCTATCGAATAAAGTGCATGGATGGTGCGGGAACTATGAGAAAAAAATCAAAAGTAGATAATAACCTAAAGTTATTCAAAGAAAGATTACATGAGAAACTAGGAGATAATCTGATCAGAATAATTCTCTTTGGCTCTCGTGCAAGAGGTGACAATGACGATTATTCTGATTATGATTGTCTGGTTATTGTAAAAGAAAATGATAAAAGTGTTAAAGAGACAATTCTTGACATTGAAGCGGATATTCTCTATGAAAAAGACGCTGTTTTTTCAGCGTTTGCTTACACAGAAGAAGAATTATCATTGAGAAAATTCATGCCTTTCATTATCAATGTTACTAGAGAAGGTTTTACGCTGTGAATATGGGTTCTAACCCTTATAGAAGAACATATTTATCAATCATATATCGCTCCTCTGGAGCTTGTGTTTTTTGTGGTTGTTATTTCTATAAACATTTCATCCCTCTGGGATTTAGGAAATGCAATTTAATCCGTTAAAACAATATAAAAAGGAGATCAAAACATGCTAAAAGTCGGTGTTGTTGGTTGCGGGGGAGTTGGTTTACGTCATTCAATGGCTTATATGTCGCATCCAGAGTCTAATCTGGTCTGCGTCTGCGATATGGTTAAGGAAAAAGCTGATGCAAGAGCTAAGGAACTCGGCGTGAAGGCTTATTATTCGGTTAAGGAGATGCTTACTGCTGAACCCGATCTAGATGCTGTCGGCGTCATCACTGCTGATCACCTGCATTTTGAGCCTACTATGGAAGCTCTTGACGCTGGAAAGCACGTCCTCGTTGAAAAACCTCTGTCGCTTTATATCAAAGAAGCGGAACAGATGGTGCGCAAAGCCAAAGAAAAAGGCGTTAATCTGGCGATTGACTATAACCGCAGATATGCTCAACCCTACCTGAAAGCTAAAGAATGGATTGACGATGGCACTGTTGGCAACATCGCTTACGTGATGATGAAGCTGTCTCAAGGCGGTCCTAACGTCTCCCACAAAGGCAAATACTATCTGCTCTACGAACTTGAAACACACGCTATGGACATGATCCGTCATCTCGGCGGGGATATAGCCGAAGTGAGTGCTGAAATGGCATCTCCAAGGGGTGGAAACCCCGGTCCGGGTGAGGAAGTTGTTTATACCAGCATGGCTATCAGTATGAAGTTTACTGCTGAACGTGTCGCTGTGCTGATGGCAAGCTGGGACAGCGCATTTACACATCCCATAGAAATTGTCGAGGTGTGCGGGAGCAATGGTTACATGCAGGTGAACAATATCGTGGAGAGCGTTAGCTTTTTCCCGCAGAACGACCCCGTTGTCCGTACATGGAAGCCAAATATATTTCAGACAGGTGCATTGACGTTTGACAAGATATTCGAGAACAGGGTACACGCCTTCGTAAGTGACCTGAATGCTGGCAAAATACCTGCCCCAACGGGTCTTGATGGGTTAAAAGCTCTGTATGCAGTTGAAGCGGCGATTAAGTCTTTCGAGGAAAAGAAAACGGTAAAAGTGCCAGAATGGCGGGGATAGTCTGATGTCACAAATTACTGAATTACTGGAACGACATAGGGCTTTCTGGATTAAGGATGACGTTGATAAGCCGCTGTTGAAGATTACGCAAAATAACAGCAGATATGGTCAGCCTGTCGCTCCGATGGATTTTCCATTGGCTGACGGCACTATGGCTTCAGAGGACGTATTCTATCTTGAGCCTGAGATGCTGAGTCCTCGAAGGCTATATCCAATTTATAAGGATCATTCGGAGCATCCGAGAACATTTGGAGATGCTTTTGCTGTTGAGATGCCTTATACGAGGGTTCCATGGATGGAGGCTATACTTGGATGCCCGATCCGTGTCAGCCGTCAGGCGCACAGTATGAGGTCTGAACATATATTCGGTGAGGATTGGTACGATGAGTTTAATTCCATAAAGCTGGATGAAAGGTGGATAAACAAGCTTTTTGAGTTCATGGACTTCCTTTCGATTAACTCAAAAGGTAACTACCTCGTGGCAAATACTTTAATGCGTGGTCCAAGCGATATGGTTGAAGCCTTGATCGGCGGGGATAATCTCTGCTCTGGTATATATGAGCATCCTGATGAAATACACGATCTCATGGAAACGTGTACCGATCTGTTTACACAAATGGCAAGAGAGCAGTTAGTGAGGATGTCGCCTTTTGAAAGCGGTTATTGTAATTATTTCGGCATTTGGGCGCCAGGCACGTCAATCAGGACGCAGGATGATGCTTCTACTCTCGTTTCACCTAGGCATTATAAAGAGTTTATGCTGTGGTATCAGGAGCGTATAGCATCGCAATTCCAATACTCTACGATACACTTACATTCCGGATCGCTTCATACAGTTGATGAAGTCCTTAATTCCAACATTACCGCAGTGCAGGTAAGCATTGACCCTCAGCCTTATGGACCTACTGTCCCTGATTTGATCCCAATTTTTGTCAGGATGCAAAAGAAAAAGCCTATACTCATTGAGGGTCCAATGATGATATCGGAGTTTGAACAGCTATTGAAAACGCTGTCACCAAGAGGGTTATACATCTGGGCTGATATAGAATCCGAAGAGGACAGAAAAAGGCGGGAATAATGTCAGTTTTGTTTCCTGATACAAGTCCAGAAGCGGAAAATGTATTAATAGACTTGCTTCGTAAGGCTCCAGCGTGGCGAAAGCTAGAGATGGTAAGCCAGATGAATGATGTTGTTCGCACTTTTGCTCTTTGTGGATTGAAACAGCGTTATCCACAGGCTACGCCGAATGAATTACACCGTCATCTGACTGATCAACTTCTAGGTATGGAACTCGCTAATCGTGTGTATGGATCATTAGTCGAATTAAAGGAATGTCGTATGCAATCTGAACCTGTATCCGTAACCTTGCTGGTAGTTGAGGTACTGGATAAGCTAGGAATTCCTTACTTTATTGGTGGTTCTCTTGCTGGTGCCATCTATGGAGTAGCTCGAACTACGATTGACGTGGACATAATAGCGGATTTGCGTATCCAATATGCTGTTCCGTTGGCAAATGCACTTGATAATGCTTTTTACTTGAGTATTGATGCAATTAAAGATGCTATTAATAATAAGAGTTGTTTCAATATTATTCATCTTGAAACAATGTTTAAAGTGGATGTATTCATCAATAAACAGCGCCCATTTGATTATTCACAGTTTGAGCGGCGAGTTAGGCAAGAAATATCAAACGAACCGCAATGTATTGTCTATGTGGCTAGTGCAGAAGATAATATTCTGTCAAAATTAGAATGGTATCATAAGGGTGGTAGAGTTTCAGAACGGCAGTGGCGAGACGTGCTAGAAACACTTAAGATACAAAAAAACATGGACGTTGATTATTTAAGGCATTGGGCTGGTGTTTTAGGCATAGCTGACTTGATGGAAAAGGCTTTGATAGAAACAAAAACTTAATACATAACGCCGTAAATATTCACCTAGTAGAGTGGGCAATGTCCATTCTACAATTATGGGCTATGATTAGTGTTTAAACACCTGCTTGAACAGTATTTTCAAGAAATTTCTAACACCCGTTACAATGTAGACTGGGTAGTAGATAAAGAATAGCCACGATTTCTTTGGTGAATAACGCTTTAGCATCCAATTTTTATCAGGAAATATGCTTCTGAAAATCTCTTTGATAACATCACTGATTGTAATGTTTTTCGGATCAAAACGACGTGAATATATTGCTCTAACCAGGGCTTTTATCGGTTTAAAAGTGTTAGTAATGTATTCTGGAGTATTATATAAACCCTTGCTAATCTGTATAGTAAATTTATCACTTTTAAGTTTTTCGAGAACGTCAATTGGTATATCTTCTCCAAACTCACTGCGGACAAAATCCAATATATGATACATAATGTTTTCGCATTGATTGGTATAAGCGTTCTGGATTACGTAATCCCAATTGATTTCATGTTTCCTTATCAGTAGGACAATATCGTAAAACTTGATTAGTTCTGCAAATAGCTCAATACGGGTGTGTTCATACAGGTGAATACACAGGTGCAATAAAAGGTCATCCGTACCCATAACCAGCATTTTAGTCGAATTAATTGTTACAGAAGTAGCGTTCAACCAGGGATTAATAGCTGAAATTTCAGGTATTTTGATATGCAGATCAATGAGTATTCCTTGTTTTATGTATCTTAAACTGTAGTTCAGTTGTAGGTGATGCTCAATTGATTCTTTACTATATTCGCTTTCCCATCCTAATTGTATCAGTAATTCGTGAACTTTATAAACGTCCTCAATCTTTACTAATAGATCAAGGTCTTTCATTGGACGTAAAGCAATACTTGGATAGACGGATCCTGCAAGAGCGGCACCTTTCAGGATAATAATTGGGATATTCTCATTCGCTGCTTTATTAAGAATTCTTGAAAGCTCGTAATAAATATGCGTATTCTTAAAAGAATTGCGGAGATAAGCCTGTTCTAGTTGCTCCATTAAGTTAGCGGGTATTTGTATCTTACGCTGTTTAAGGTGATGGTAGAGTAGCGGTGTGATTGAATGTAATCGGGCTTTCTTTAGAATTGTAGTCCATTCTTTCGCTGTTAACTCTTCAAATCTAACAGGTGGGTTTTCGTCTTTTGTTAAGCCAATGCAGTAAATGAGAAACTTGATTTGTGCTTTTTTATCCATTAAAAATCTATAATCCCAGTACTTTTTCTATCTCTTCCCAGAACCGACCATTAAGGCTTAAACGAAGTTGAAAGGTAGGAATTGATTTTGTCATATTAACAGCATTATTAAAAAGACATTCCCTGATTTCATTCTGTTCATCTTGGGTTACGCACAAAGGAGATTTTTTGAGGACGTGAAGAACGGAACCAATCATAAAGAAAGGAATATCTACTTTCGATAGCTGGACGACTCTGTCACTACTATCTTGCCTTAGAAAAAAAATCGCATTAATCGGAACAGAATACCGGACATCCCAGGTATTCTCTGCCCGTTTATTTAAATAGTCACTCCATGTCGGGAAAGGATGAGCCCGGTAACCACCATTTTTATCTAAAGCGACAAGCGTTTCATCATCACACAAAGGCTTCCAGTGAGATGGAAGACGACGACAGCAGGTTGATTTCCCTTTGCCTCCATGTGCAACAAGCAGAACGCCCTTTCCATCACATTCAGCCAATGCCGAATGGAAAGGCAGTCCTCCCATCTTTATACTTCTATAATAAACAGATTGAAGCGAAATCCACATAGCCATGTATCGGTTTCTATGCACATCGCCGTTCTTAAACTCACATATTACGTCATCAGAACTATTGTGATTCCATATAGATATAACGTCATGCTCACAAACTCTCCAATCTGACTTGATAAGAGATTCGCTTGATTCAGAGATTCTCACATTATTTTCTGTTTCTTTGCAAAATATAAGTTTCGGTGAACTATTTGGTGGACATTCTTCTAACCTCATTATATCAGCGAATTTTACTGAATACTCCATGCTATCTTTATATCCTGTTATCCACCAATTGTTACCATCACTCAGATTCAGGCAATAACCTTTCGAGTATGGATACGTTATGACATCAATCATATTGGCTCCAAAAGCTTATACTACTTACTAATTGAAACATGACATAATGACACATTTTTTAATTGGAAAGTAGATTATTTAGCGAGTAAACCATCTAGTAATTGCAGATAAAATCGGGAACATTTTTGGTAAGAATAATCAATTAAGCGACTACAAGAATAAAAATGACCCTCTTACACATACATGGCAGAGGGCCAATAAACAACACATTTAAAGTTCTCAACAATAGATTAACGTGAGCCAAAAATATCTGACACTTGTGAAGAATAAGCAGAAGCTAAGTAGGAGCAAATAGTTTAGAAGCTATTTGATATTTCCAGTTGAACAGCCTCCACCGGGATTATCTCCATTTTGACAGTCCCCTGTAGCACCCGACCCAGTAGGATCGCATTGAAGAAGAAACGAACCTCCGCCGTAGCATTCCTGACCAGAGGTAAGTTCACCAATTCCCCCGAGTTCCCTTAATGCAGGTCTTTCCCATATTAGTTTTTTTGTTTCCATCTTCTATTCTCCTTAGGAGTGATATTTTGTTTATATAACCAAAGATCATAATGGAAAAGCAGGGATTATAAATATATACCTGCTTAACAAATTTTCCGTCTTCCCCTCGTTTTATTGCTCTTTCCAGCGCTTTATACATACCGCCGCTTATTATTACAATCAAACGTTGAAAAGAGTTAAGCTTTTAAGAAGCTATATCATTTATTAACAATTTTGTATTTCGTATCCAGCTAAACCTCGCTTTACTAAATCCTGAATAAATTCTTCTACAAAACTTTCAGCATCTTCGGGTACATTATCACAGTTATCACGAAGTTCGGTTAGAATATCCTGGGCGGTGTGTTTGCCATCAAGACGATTCCAGATGAATACGCTCACAGGATTAACTGCAAACCCATCACCGTTACTGGGATCAAAAAGTATCGCCCAATCATCAAGCTCTTCTCGAAGCACCACCAGAGGGTTAGCTATCAACTTACTTTCTTCCGACAAACCTATCCTCCATATTGAAAGACCGAATAAACTCTCTAAGCCGCTCCCCCTCGAGATGTAAGATTTTATAATTTCTAAATAATTTCATTATACATAACGTTGAAATTATACTACATTTCCCTACCAATGTCAACTAAAAAATTTAATCTGATTCACCATCAGTTTTAAGAGACATAGAAATCATGTGTGTTTGAATGACAAATATGTAAGAAACTATTGAAAATTCTACAAAAAAAATGGCATACCTTTATGAGTAACAAAAATACAATATTAGAGGTATACTATGAAAAAGAATAATGTGTGTTTTTATGAGGTATAAAAACTGAGGATGAATCAGTAATCTGAGAATATTCCTATAAGGCTTGATCTAATATTTTATTTACTGTATAATTTAGGTTATTCATGTATGATTATAGTAAAATGTGAATTTAATCCAACTTCCTGAAGTTGGTTTTTTGATTATAAAATAGGATTTTCCTGTGTGAGGGTGCGATCTTGACGTATTCAAAGTTATCTGTGGTAATGCCCGTTTACAATGAATTAGATACTATCAATGAGATTCTCGAAAGGGTTCGGAACGTTGAAGTTGGTCTGAAGAAAGAAATAATTTTGGTGGATGACTGCTCAACTGACGGAACCCGTGAGATTCTAAAAGAGATTAGCAGCAAAAATCTCCCAGACGTAAAAATTGTTTTTCACGAGAAGAATGGTGGAAAAGGAATGGCTCTGCGTACCGGGTTCCAGCACGTAACAGGGGATATAACCATAATTCAAGATGCAGACCTGGAGTATAATCCCGGAGATTATCCGAACCTTATAAAATCAATAATTGATGGAAAAGCTGACGTAGTTTATGGTTCTCGCTTTCTTGGCCGTATACGACCCGAAGGAATGGCTTTTAGCAATTTTTGGGCAAACAAAATCCTTACTGTAATATCTAACCTGCTGACAGGATTTCGCATTACAGATATGGAAACCTGCTACAAAGTAATGAAATCTTCTATTCTTAAAGAGATGAAGTTTGAGTCCGAACGCTTTGGGATCGAGCCTGAGATTACGGCGAAACTGGCAAAGAGAAAAGTAAAGCTCGTTGAGGTTCCTATATCTTACTTTGGACGTGCCCACGACGAAGGGAAAAAAATAAGCTGGAAAGACGGGGTCTCAGCCATTTACAACATCATTAAGTTCAGATTTCAGAAGTAGCAATCAACCGTATAAGTTATTTGGTTTAATCAGTTTGTAGTAGTGCAATTCATTGCACGTTAAAAGACGATGAATCGTCTTACTACAAACCCAAAAAACTTAATCGGTCAAGCAGTAGTATATTTTATGTTTAAGTATAAAAAGATACTAAAAGTTTCAATATTAATCCTTTTTTTCTTTATTACAGGTTCGGCTTACGCTAAAACGCTACATTTCACGGACTGGATGACTGACATTACGATTTACAGCGACTCTACGCTCTTTGTTCGTGAGAGCCAGACTGTTGATTTCACGGGGTCATCCGGGTTTTTTAAAAGAAATATTGCCCTTCAGAACCTGAAAAAGATAACCAATGTTAATGTATATGACGAAAAGGGTATAAAGCTAAACGAAAATGAGGTAGACGTACAGTATAATCCAGACAAAATCAGGATCAAGGTTCGTGCTTTAGTAAATGAGAAAAAAACGTGGATAATTGAGTATAGAGTTTACGGCGGAATCCGTTTCCTTAAAGATCGCAATGAATTCAAATGGGAAGTGGTAGACACTGAAAAGCATGCACCTATTGACAAGATAGAAACGCTCGTGTGCCTACCCTGTGAGATCCCTAATGATAAAATAAAACAGCGATTGCTAATTGGAGAAGATGGCGCCGAAGGCAAGTCAGAAAACTACACTGCTCTTAATGCCAGTACACTGAAGTATTGGGGAGAAGATATCGGACCTTATGAGAACTTTACTATTGCAGTTAGCTTACCAAGAGGGATATTTTCAGAAGAGCAAAAGCGAAAAATTAAGCCTTATTTATGGTTTTTAATCCCCTTGTTTACATTTGTGGTTTTTTACTGGAAATGGTGGATAGGCAATCGAGACCCCATTCTTAAAAGACTTATAGTGTCTCATTCTCAACCCCCTGATGATATTTCTCCTGCGGCATTATATGCTCTGGTTTATGGAAAGATGGCATTAAAGGGGATCACTGCAACCTTAATTGATCTGGCAAATCGTGGCTGTCTGAGAGTCATTGAGAAAGATAGAAAAGGTAGGTTAACACCCTACAAAATTTATAGTTTCCAAAAGTTGTGGGATTATGATGACCATTTGAGCCTTAAAGAACACGAGCGTCTTATCTTGAGTAGTTTATTCACTACTCAAGAAACAGTCATTCTTGAGAAATTGAGAGATACATTCCGCCGTAACATTCCCCGAATCAATAGAGTCGTCTGGAACGAACTGACCAAAGGCGGGTACATCACAAAAAGCCCAAGAGATATTAAACGGAAACATACTTTCAGAGGTTTATTGATTCTTGCTTTAGGATTTTTTTCTCTAGGGATTTTGCATGCTGCTGGTATAGCTTTTCTCTTAACCGGTCTTGTGATGATAGCATTTGGACGGCACATATCTTATGAGACTAAAAAGGGAAAAGACGCTAAGTGGCAGGCTTTGGGGTTCAAGAAATATTTAAGTGAAAGCGAATCTGACTTAGATGATGATCTAACGCCAGAGGTCTTCGTTAATTACCTGCCTTATGCTATCCTTTTCGGGTTGGATAAAGAGTGGGTAAAATGCTTTGTTAATATACAAGAACATCCTCCGGAATGGTACGTTTCTGCTCATGATTGGACAACTTTATCAATTCTGGAATTTGCAAATGTTCTGTCGTCTGTAACTGGCGGGTCATCATTAAAACATTAGTGGCATTTCCCTTAATGAAGGCAGGTGAAATTATGGCATACAGCGAATCCTCAGACACGATCAAACACAAACTTGCAGTAATATTTGTTATTTTTTGTTTACTTGTCGTTTCTAATATTGCGCAGGCTAAATCGTGGCACTTCGTGGAATGGGTCACTGATATTACTATCAACAGCGATTCCACGTTTTTGGTGCGTGAGACCCAGACAGTTCAGTTTGAAGGGCAATTCAGTTTTTTGCAAAGAGGTATTGCTCTCCGTAAGCTGAAAAAAATATCTGATATTAACGTTTATGATGCTAACTGGAATCCTCTGCCTCCTGAACAGATTGAAATGAGTCGTTCAGGGAACGAAAAAATAGTCAAGATCAACTTTCAGGCACAAGACGAGGTAAAAACCTGGACTTTTGAATACATAGTTCACGGTGGTATCGGCTTTTTTAAGGATTACGATGAGCTATACTGGAATGCAATATCCGAGAAAAGGGACGTGCCTGTTGACAAAGTTATCGCTGTGGTGCGCTTTCCACAGGACGTTTCTGCATCCGAACTAAAGCAAAAGCTGTTCCTTGGTCCAACGGGTTCTACGGACGAGTCAATGGAATATTCGGTTGTTGATAAGCGTACCGTAGTCTATTGGGGCGATAACATTTCGCCATATACGAACTTTACCGTAGTAACAGCGTTCCCCAAAGGTATTGTCCAGAAGGATTGGTGGCTTATTATATCATCCTGTCTGTGGCTTATTATACCGTTGGTTACTTTTGGATTCCTTTTCTGGCTGTGGTTGAATAAGGGGCGTGACCCCAGAGCTAAGGAAACTATAATTCCCCAATATGAGCCGCCTGAAGGTTTGTCTCCCGCTGAGATGAGCGTAGTGGTTCATGAAAGACTGCATACAAAGGATATTTCTGCTACCCTGATTGATCTAGCCTGTCGGGGGTATCTGAAGATCATTGAAACGGAAAAGTCATCTAAAGACTATATTTTTCAAAAACAGAATAAAGCGCTCAGCGATAATATTCTTAAACCGCATGAAAAACTTGTCCTTAAAGGCATTTTTGGGTTTCAGGAAGAGGTTAATCTGGGTGATCTGAAAGAAAAATTTTATACTAATATCCCCGGAATAAAGAAGGCTGTACTCAATCAGGTGACTCAGGATGGTTATTTCAAAGAAAATCCAAGCTCTGTTATGGCAGGATACGTAGTTCTGGGCATTCTGTTGATAATCGCATCTATAGTCGTAACTATTTTACATCTCGTCCCCTTTACAGGTCTTTTTGCTTTAGTTTTAACTGGCATCATGATAATAATTTTCAGTCAATTCATGCCATGTAGAACCTTAAAAGGCGCAGATGCCAAATGGCACGCAATCGGATTCAAGGATTATTTGCAAGTAGCAGAGAGATTCCGTCTGGATTCCAACGTTGACCCCAAGATATTCGATAAATACCTTTCTTATGCACTTGTCCTTAATGTTGCGAAAAAGTGGGCTGAACGTTTTTCTGATATTTACAGGGAATCGCCAGATTGGTACGTTTCGAGCTATGATTCCGGCACTTACTCATTCGTTTATTTTTCTATCAATATGTCGAATATGATGGATTCTTTTTCTTCTGTTTTACCATCCTCACCTTCGTCGTCATCGGGTAGCGGTGGAGGCGGATCTTCTGGCGGCGGCGGCGGTGGCGGCAGCAGCAGCGCAGGATAAGTAAAGGATGAGGGATGAAAATGGATTGGAAGATTGAATATTAAGAATTCATACTTTACTTTGACAAATCTACATAAGGAATTAGAATATGAATGCTATCTTATTTATACTGGCTATCGTAGTGATCTCAGGGTTATTTATGATTCTCACTTACAATAGTCTGGTAAGTTTGAAGAATCGAACACGAGAAGCATGGTACGACATTGAGGTACAACTGAAGCGCCGTTATGATCTGATCCCAAATCTCGTGAATGTGGTGAAAGGCTACGCTACACACGAAAGTGACGTTTTTGAAAAAGTGACTCAGGCTCGTGCTAATGCAATTCAAGGAGTAGACCGTAAAGGTGTAGCAGATGCCGAAAAGGGCGTCACAGAAGCACTGAAGTCCCTCTTCGCTGTCGCTGAAAACTATCCCCAGCTAAAAGCTGACAATAACTTCATGAACCTTCAAGAGGAACTGGTTGACACCGAAAACAAGCTTGAATCTGCCAGACGTTATTACAATGGTTGTGTCAGAGATTATAACACTAAACAGGAAGTTTTCCCTGCTAATATAATTGCCGGGGTGTTTAATTTCGCTAAAGAGACGTACTTTGAGCTTGAAAACGACGAGGAAAGAAAAGTACCGGAAGTAAAATTTTAACTATGATAAACATAAATAGTATTAGGGAGTTATTTCGCCCATATCGAGTTGTTATCTTAGTTTTTATATTGATAGCCTTTTTCCTTAGAATTCCCATTTTGCAGGTCAGGAGTTTCGATCCTGATGAATTCCAGCATCTTCACAGCGCACGCCAGATATATCATGGTGAGATACCTTACCGTGACTATTTCGATCATCATACGCCATTTTTGCATTTCATCCTGTCCGGACTTTATCCTATCGTAGGTGAGGATATAAATATACTCTTTGTTGCCCGAAGCCTGATGCTCGTATTCACTACGATAATTCTGTGCCTCACTTTTATACTTGCGAGGCAGTTATATGGCACTGATACGGGTCTATTTGCTGTGCTATTTCTTAGCTACGTTCTTATTTTTCTCGAAAAGACGATTGAGATAAGGCCCGATCTTGGGGCAGTTACGTTCTGGCTGGCTTCGATGATATTCATGGTGAAGGGCATACAGACGAAGGTATCATGGAAATGGCACTTATTATCAGGTTTGTCAATGGGCACCGCTGTTATGTTTACTCAAAAGAGCATATTCGGTCTGCCGGGGATATTCATTGCTTTAGTGTATCCAATTATTGATCGCCGTGTTGGGGTTTCATGGAGAAAACAAAGAAAGCAGGTGTTAGCTTTTCTGGGAGGAATAGCGGCACCTGTATTACTTACTTGTGTTTTCTTCCTCGCTCATGGTGCGCTGTGGCAGTTCATCAACTGCAATTTTATAATGAATTCTCAATGGAAGGTAAGATTCTCTCCAACGGGATATATAAAGCAGATGATCCAGCAAAATCCGTTCTTTCCTGTGATGGGTCTTGCAGGTCTGCTCGTGAACATCGTCTGGCTACACCGAAGGGAGGAAGTCGCAAGGGGTATTTTTATCCCTGTCTTTTGCACAATCTCAGTGTTGATCGGGCTGTTTATACTTCCTGTCCCATACAGGCAATATTATCTATTGTTTATTCCATTGTTGGCGATATATTCAGGCTTTATCATTAAGAAATGTATGGAATTCGATTTCCGTAAAATTGAAGTTAGCCTAAGGATGATCTTTTCGCTCTTTTTTGCTGGGTTAATTCTTGGGCTTGTGATCGCTAATCTTGTTTTTGCATTACATACGAGCAAACCCGCTTTAACGCATCTCAATAATGTATTAAAATTCCTTCACCTTAAACCGAATCTGCTATACCTGATCTTGTGGATACCGTTTTTTGTATCTGCTGTACTGGCTTTCATTTTCGGGAAGCGTAAGTATGCTTTTATGCTCATATCAATCGCTATAATCATTCATCCACTGGATCAGATGGTGGCACAGCTTTCGCAGAAGAATGACGGACAACTGGCAGATATTCAGTATATAATGAACGTGACGGATCCTTCGGAAGCTGTGCTGGATGGGTGGTCAGGGTATGGATTTTTGCGTCCATCTGCTTATTTTTGCTATTTCTTACATTCAGAAATGCGCGCCATGCTCAACGAGAAGGAACTCACGGATGATCTCATCAAAAGCGCAGAGGAACGCAATACAAAGATCGTCATTTATGACGGTGATTTGAAGGCTTTACCGCAAAAGACGCAAGATTATATAACGAATAACTACATGCCTGCCGGGCAGGGGAATCTGTATATTCGTAAGAAGCCTTAATGCTGACTTTGGTTAGATCATTTTCAGGTTAAATGTCAGTTTAATATTATATATTTTCCTTGCATTTTTCCAGAGGATCATTTCTTTGGACTCTTCTGGAATGCACGAACCTGTGACTTTTCCAAGTTGAACAGCGAAACCACGCCCGGGTGCGTCAGAGCCAAACAGGATACGTTCCGCACCCATCTCCTTCACAGCGAATTCCAGAATACCCGCTTCTGGTTCACCTCCGCCTGTGTCAACGTATACGTTGGGATAAGGTGCAATGTCGGCAATTCCACGAAAACCTGCACCGTAAAGGTGTGCCTTATGGATTTTAAGTTCAGGATATTTTTTTGCTAATATCGCAACGTCCAGCGGAGTTGACTCGTTTTCCATATTGCCCGTCATCTTATACCATGCGTGCTGTAAGATCGGCACGTCAAGCTCAATAGCTTTCTCTGCAATAGGCTCAACACTTGGATCGCTTGCTTTAGCCGCTATCCATAACTTTATCCCAACCATACCATCTGCAATACAGCGTTCAATCTCGTTAATAGATTCTTCGGAATATTGGGGGTTTACATAGCACAGTCCTTGAATTCTATCAGGATATTTTTCAATGGCTTCGAGAACGCAGTTGTTAGCATTTATAAGCTCTTCAACTGTCGGATAAATTATGTATCCATGCTCACCAAGAGAAGAAATCAACAATAAATCTATACCATTACGAGATGCAGACTCTATGATTTTCTCCAAAGAGTCATCACCAATCCATCTTCCAATGTGGACGTGAGAATCTATAATCATGGTTCAACTCCACCAGTAAGCCATTCAAGGTCAAACTGTGTAAATTTTATCGTTTCATAAGGGCTGGATTCACCGCACTCGTAGAGGCAACCAACAGTCATATCAGAAACAATGCACAAATCGGAGTATGCTGATGCCCCTTCATGTAAAACTTTCCCATCATTCCATGAATGACACTCATCATAGCTGATCCTAACAGTCATTCGCTCTCTATTAGTGCTTGCAGGATTTGAAAACAGTATACGGTTTTTGTCGTGTGACTTCGCATCTGTAAATCGGATCATGCTTCCCTGACATATCGGTTCTACAAGCTTATCGTCCCATCCGAATTCGGTGAAAGTTTCTCCATTGTTGCGGCTCAACGCATAAGCACGCCTTTTGCTTCCGACGTAGTTTCTGGCATTAAGATTAATGGAGCCATCTATGGTCTGAACGGTAACACACTCATTAGTTCCTGCTTGTGTGGCTCCGCCAATCTTCCACGTTTGTCCATGATTATCGCTGTATACTACGTGAGAATGTGCGGATTTTGAATAATCTCTGTCTGTTCCCTCAACGTGATCACATGGAATCACCAATCGTCCATTCACAAGCTGAATACCATGACAGGGACCTGTGGCGTACCACGTCCACGATGGCTTTTTAACATCTTCCGTAATTTCTTTCGGTTCAACCCATGTTTCGCCATCATCTTCACTGTATGTTACCCAGACGGTGCGTGGTGCTTTACCTGCAATGATCATGCTTTCGGGACCTTCGGCAAGGTTTTTTGTAATAAGCATCCAGATTATCCCGGTATCTCTGTCAAGCACAGGGGCAGGATTTCCGACAGTATCCGTTCCGTCATCTACAATGGTACGCATTGGTTCCCACGTTTTGCCATTGTCGAAGCTTCGTCTCAGGACAATATCAATGTCGCCTGAGTCACTGCTGCTGTTTTTTCTGCCTTCGCAAAAAGCCAGTATAGTTCCCTTGCCTGAAACCAAGATTGCAGGTATACGATAGGTATGATAGTCATTTTCGCCACTCACAAACAACGCTGTTTCATTATATATCAATTTTATCACCTCTGACAATAATTGAAGGATTAAAACATGATCTTGAATCTTCAATCTTTCAGTTAAGTATAGAGATTCGGACTACAATACCACAGGATCACAAAAAGAAGGTTCATTGAAACGTGCAAAGATATTGATGGCACGAGCGACTTTGTGCGATCATATAGATAGACAAGCAAAAATCCTGATGAGAATATAGCCATAAAGTGCAAAAGCTGTCCATGCGAAAACGCAAATACAAGCGAGGTAAGTACCATCGCCCACCATTTATTACGCCGTTTTCGTAACGCTGTGTAAAACATCCCTCTGAACATTATCTCTTCTGCTAACGGTGCCAGAGCTATCATAAGGAATCCTGCCCCAATAATCTGCCCTGCGTCACCGATGCTTTCTGTCCATTCTGGCCATATACCTGCTGGTCCTGCGTGTTCCTGCTCCTGTATCTGGCTTATCAATTCTGCCTGTGACGGAAGAAGGTTTGTCAATCCTCTAACTACCATCTCCTCCATTGCATAAGCCAGTGCGAATGCGGGAATAATCGCTAAAACGCCAATCAGGATATTGCGATATAAATGTTCCCTTGTTAATCCTACGTCCTTCAATTGTCTTTTGCACACCTTCAGGATAAACCATAAAGACAGACCTAAAAGGGATGCGGAACCCATAAAGTTGAGAAAAAACATACTCGACCAGCTTTTCAGGCTTTTATCCACAATCCCAAAAATATCGCCAATGCCAGCAAGCGACAATGGTAATACAAAAAACGACAGGATAAGTATAGCTATGGCATCAAGAACACCCCACTCCATTTGTTCAAGTTTGATCCGCTCATGCGTAATCTCGACACCGCAGTTCTTGCAATGGCCAATGGGAAAAATATTCTCTGTCAAGCAGTTTGGACAATAGAAAAGCCCTTTTCTTGGTCGGAGCAGTACGTAGAGTGGAAGGGAAAATGGCATTAAGAGCGCAACCCCGATTACCCAGGATAATGGGTTAGCAATTTTGCGTTTTTTTGAATCGAAGTATACGAATATTGCACTTGACGCTTGTATAAGAAACAGCATCGGGAGAAATTCAACAAACATTCAATCCCCTTTTATCGTGTCCAGAATGGATCAAGACCGAACACTGGCTCATCATTTACAAGTATCGGGCTTTCATCTTTACCATCGGGTTTGACAGTCCACAATTGAGCGTTGTTCTCGTAGATGATCCTATCGCCTTCTGGTGACCATGCCGGGTTATGTCCGCCGTATTTTGTAATTTGCCGTTCGCTTGGTTTTCCGTTTGCATCAAAGCTCGCTATCCACAACTGGGAATGATCTCCTTCTGAACGGCAGAAAACCAGCACTCGTGTCTCCCCGGGACCCCATGCTGGATCAAACTCGTCTTGTGGGTTTGCGGATATACGTTCTGTACGTTTTGCGACTAGATCGTAGTAGTATATGTCACTGTTACGTTTCTGCTGATCTGACAATACTGGCAGAGAAGCAGTATACGCGAGCAACTCCCCATCAGGGGACCATGACGGATTAGACATGTCCATATTTGCTCCCGGAATGGTTATCTCATTGCCTGTTTCAATATTTCTAATGTTGATCTGCCTGTGTCCATTCAAGTTTACAGTAAACGCTACTGATTTACCATCATTGGATAGCGACGGTTGAGAACCTTCCTGACTCCAATTTAAATCTGTTAATGTTTGATTATTTGGAGTAAAAATTTCAATGCCACTGTAACCATCGAGGAAAAGCAACTTGTCTCCTTCAAAAGTGCCTGTTACTCTTATTCCAGAAGCAACCCGCCTACGATTTGAGCCATCCTCGTTAACAGCCCAGATATAGCCATCAATCGTGTAGTAGATGACGCCATTGGTGTTTTCTGATGATTTCGCAGATGAAATATCTTTTGGTGTAAACTGATAAACGTCCACCAGTTTCCATACTTCATCAATTTTCTTGAACGTAAAGGCTATACCTCTCGTCCAATACCACCATTCCTGAGTGTTTTGATCCGTGTCAAAGACATCGTTCGGATCGCCATAATATGACCTTACACCGTCGGGAGTCGCTGAAGGTTTTCCATCATCACCCATAACTGCTGTTATTTTGATATTGACGTAAGTAGTCACCCTACTTTCAAGAACAGTAACTGACTGCGGCTCTCCCCAATGCCCTTCACCCAGATAACCTGTTCCGTAGAACCCGATACCATCTCCAGCATCCGTCTGCTCGTTGCTGTCAGTATCCACAATAGCCATTATGTAGTGAATACCCGGGTCTGTTGAACAGGTATAAACGCCGTCATTATCGAGTTTCAACGGCACTCTAAAGCCATCCTTAAACGAGGAGTCTTTAGAAAAAACTAGAACAACATTAGACAGCTTGTGATCACTCCATATAATCTTTCCTCTTATGCCGGTAATCGGTGAATCACCATTTTCGTTTTTCTTTTCTGCCTCTGGTTGCTTATCGTAAGTAATGGGTATCAACTGTCCGGAGCTATCAAATTCGGCAGTTATTAAAATATTTATACCTTCACTTTGTGAATCCTTCTTTACTATTATCTTCTTTGGCGTTTGGTTTGTGGGGTCTTCTGCGCCATAAATTCCGATCCCATCGCCTTTTGTGTATTTTCCATTGCCATCGGAGTCAATTCCTGCTGTTACGTAATATTCGCCTTCTGGAATACTCAGCCGAAAACTACCGTCATTCTCAACTTTCGCTTTAGCCACTGCGGAAGTCATACTAGGATCGTCGTAAACCTGTATTAGGGCGTTTTTCAAGTCGTGGTCGGGCCACAACACTTTTCCTGAGATGATTACATTCTGCTGTGTCGTCTTTTCAGGTTCACTGTCAGTGCTTTGAATTGGTACTGGCTTTCCAGAGTCATTTATTTTACCGATTATCAGTATGTTTCTATTTATCCTGACATTTCCCTCTTTCACTTCTACTGGTTTTGGAATCGCTCCGAAACGGGTCATTCCCCAAACGCCGAACCTATCACCAGCATCCAGAAGATCGCTGTTGTTTTTGTCAATAACTGCTAATACATAATATTTTCCAGCAGGAACACTAACCGCATACTCACCATTTTCAGATACCTTAGCTTGAGCTATCCTGTTGTTCCATAATGGGTCAGTGTAGACAAAAACAATGGCATTTGTGAATTTTTGATCAGTAAAGAATAGCTTTCCGGATATTCCAGTAGTGATGTCAGCAGAATTGGAAGAAGGCAATGGAATCAGGCTCCCCTGTTCATTAACCACAGCGGTAATTACGATATCCATGCCAAGGAGTTTCATGCCCTTTGTTAGAGTTATAGACTCTGGTTGCTGGTTAGAATCTGCCCAATCCACAATGCCGTACATACCCATACCATCACCTGCATCAAACTTATTATTGCTATTATCATCCACAAAGGCGACCATATAGTATGTTCCCGGATCATCTATCTCAAGAGCATAAGTTCCCTCCGGATCATGCAAAAAGCCTTCGGTGTATAAATCCTTCATCTTTTGGTCCTTGAATACCTGCACAGATGCTTTTTTAAGGTCGTGTCCTTGCCATACAACTCTCCCTGTGAACCAGCACTTGCTGTCAGTTTGTTGTCCAGCGATTTCCTGTTTCTCGTTGTCAGTAGTGGAAGGCGGAACGTTTGCAGAGAGTTGTGCGATCAGTACCAAAAGGAAAATTAAAATAAAAGAAAAAAATACTTTTCTCATTGTGAATACCTCTGATATTATTAAACGTATTAAAAACAATATTATTGCAGTCGTGAGTGACCAGACTAATTTTTATGTGAAATATTAGGTTTGTAGTAAGGAGATTTATCGCCTTAAAATGCAATAAATTGCATTACTACGAACCACTTAAACAGAATCATTTTTTCGCCCATTTACCTGATAACAGGTTCAGCAAGCCAATCATTAGCCCAAGCACAATAAATGCTCCCGGCGGCAGGATCATAATAAGAAAATTCTGATAGCCCAAACGCTGAAGCAAGTCAAACCCAAATATAGTTCCGTTCCCAAAGATTTCCCTTATACTTCCTATTATCGTAAGGGCTAACGTATAACCTGTTCCCATTCCAAGAGCATCAAGTATTGACCTCAAAATGTTGTTTTTAGATGCGAATGCTTCTGCTCGGGCTAATATTATACAATTCACTACGATAAGCGGGATGAATATACCTAATACCTTGTGTAACTCAAAGAAAAAACCCGCCATAAAAAGATCAACCGTTGTTACAAAAGATGCGATGACTACGATAAAAACAGGTATTCTTACCTTATCTGGTACAACCTTACGAATGAGTGAAACAACAGCGTTTGATCCAATCAGGACGAATATAACAGCAAACCCCATCGCCGCACCGTTTATTGCGCTCGTGGTGACAGCCAGAGTCGGGCATGTTCCCAGCACCAGTCTTAATATAGGATTTTGATTAACTATGCCTTTAGAAAATTCCTGCCACAGTTTCATTACCTGATTATTTTCTTAAACTCCATCAGCAATTGCGCAGGCAAGCCTAAGCGCTCCATATTTCACCTTATTTGCTAATAATCTGATCCTTAAACTGACGGAACTTAGCAAGTCCTTCATTCACTGCCTGAACAACGCCACGAGGAGAAATAGTCGCTCCCGTCAATGCTTCTATCTCCCAGTTGTTCTCAGCGTTCCTGCCTTTTATTACGGCCAGCTCTCCGTTTTCAGAACCTTTTGTGCTTTTGCCTTTGAACTGGTTCTTAAAAAGCTCCGAGCTTTCTATCTTTGCTCCCAACCCCGGCGTTTCCGCATGCTCGATGATCTCTATTCCTGTAATCTTCTCGTTCAAATCAACGCCAACCATTACTGTAATGAAACCGCCATAGCCTTCGCCAACTGAGGTAAAAGCCACTCCCACAACTTTATCCTGCCGTTTACCAAGGTATATCTCCTTGGGCGTTCCATCCTTTTCCGTCCATTCTGGTATTTTAACGATGTCCTTCCCCGGATCATTGTCGTAGTGAACCTGATCTCTTGGCAAAGTCGATAACACTGCACGAAGTTTAGTCTTATGTTTTTCTTCTGCAATTCGGCTTGCAGTGACGTTGTTGACCAGAGCAAGTGATAAAGCTGATATAAGGCAAACAATAGTCAGAACGACTACCAGCATGATCGTGTTTTTCATTTTTTTCGAGAAATCCCAAATCTGCGGGGTTTTACGTATCTGTCAATCAAAGGAGTAACAGCGTTCATCAATAGTATAGCGTAACAAACACCCTCCGGGTATCCGCCTTTGATTCTGATGATACAGGTTATGATGCCTGTCCCTGCCCCAAAGATCAATCCGCCAGTCTTTGTCAGAGGGCTTGTCACCATGTCAGTCGCCATAAAGAACGCACCTAGTAACAACCCGCCAGAGAACATTTGCACCATTATCATAGCGAAATCCCTGTCGCCAAAAAGTTCTTTGATCCCAAATATTAACGCTACTGTGCCAATAAAGCTGACAGGTATATGCCACGTTATATATCTCTTAACCAGAAGCAATATCGCACCTATGAGCAATGCCAGTTCAGAAGTTTCTCCAATAGACCCACCTGATCTTCCGATAAAGAGATTCCAGATCGACAGAGCATGATCTGCATGTCCCTCTTTTATTATTGCAAGAGTCGTCGCACCTGTCACTGAGTCAACAGCCTGCATAGGCAAAGGCAACTGCCAGGTAGTCATAGCTACTGGAAAAGAAGCCAGAAGAATAGCCCTTCCTATAAGTGCAGGATTGAATATGTTATATCCTATTCCACCAAAAGGAGCTTTTGCGAAAGCAATAGCACAAAACGAACCAATTATCGGCATCCAGAGAGGCACACCCGATGGAATAACCATAGCCAGAAGCATCCCTGTGACTGCGGCACTTCCATCGTAAACAGTTATTTTTTTATGCAAAATTCTTTGTATCAACGCTTCAGTAGCTATGGATGAAACGGTACCGATGAATACGATCAATAAAGCACGAAGACCAAAGAAATACGTGCCAGCAAATACAGCAGGAAGCAGGCTTATAACGACAGTCCACATTATTTTTGGAACAGAATCTCTGTCCCTTATATGAGGTGACGTTGATATAGTCAGTAATTTGCTTTCCTGCATATTAGCCTGCTTTCTTTCTTTATCGGGTTATAATGTCTGTCTTAGCGAACTGTATCAACTGAACAAGGGGTATCTTAGATGGACATACATAAGCACAGCAACCGCACTCTTTACAGTCAATGGGAAAGTATGACTCAGCCTCTTTGAACATCCCTTTTTGTGCAAGTAGTGCAATCGTGCGTGGGATCAGCCCTACAGGGCAGGCATCAATGCACCTTCCGCATCTTATGCACGCATTGGGTTGCAAATCTTTCACTTCGTCTTTGGAGAGTACCAGTACGTTATTTGTTCCTTTGGTGACGGGTACGCCCATGTCGGACATTGAAAACCCCATCATGGGTCCACCTGCGATGATCTTGCCCACTTCTCCAGAGAAACCACCACATTGCCTGATCAGTTCCGAGAACAACGTACCGATCCTTACTCTGAGGTTTTTCGGCTTAACAATTCCTGAACCATTTATGCTGACTACCCGCTCTATCAAGGGATGACCCAGCCGTACAGCATTTGAAATTGCGTTAGTTGTGCTGACGTTGGAGATAATGATGCCGAAGTCCAGAGGCAGTTTACTCGGTGGCACTTCCTTGTGAAGTATCGCTTTAATCAGCATATTCTCCCAGCCTTGAGGGTACTTAACCTTGAGTGGTACGACTTTGATATTCTTCTCACTATGGATCGCTTTATTCAGAATATCTATGGCGTCAGGCTTGTTTTTCTCGATGCCGATAAAGGCGTTTTTGGCTTTTGTTACGCGCATTACTAGCTTGAGTCCGTCAATAATTTTTTCTGGCTCTTCTAGCATGAGTGCATGGTCTGCTGTTACGTAGGATTCGCATTCTGCGCCATTCAGAAGTATTGTCTCTATCTTTTTACCTTCAGGGATAGTCAGTTTTACGTGATTTGGAAACGCCGCACCGCCCATACCGACAATGCCTGCTTCCATGATTATTTCAATAATCTGCTGATCAGTGAGTAGATCGGGATCATGAGTTTCTATCCCTTCAACCCATTCGTCTTTTCCATTAGATTCGATCACTGCGGCAATAGAAGCACGCCCAAGTGCAGGATAAAGATTTTTGCCGATACTGGTCACTTTGCCAGAGATACTACTGTGTACGTTTGCCGACACAAAACCTGTGGCTTCCGCAATCTTCTGCCCTTTCTTAACTTGACTTCCGACTTCGATAATTGGGCTGGCGGGTGTTCCGATGTGCTGATGAAAGGGTATAGTCACTTTTGAGGGGAGTTCTGCGTCCTCAATTCTTTTCCTACTCGATGCTTTTTCGTCCTTTAGGTAAACTCCCCCTTGAAATCTCTTTATAATCAGTTTTGATGAGAAATTTATTGCTTTATTCATTCGCATTAGTGTAAAAAATACCTGGACGGTAGAAGGAAACCTATTACCTATAAGCATATCATACTGACAATTGCTTGTCAATTATAGAGTTTACCACTGATCTTCTAATCTGACAAGAGTGTAAAACAACAGTAAAGAATTATTAAAAAGTAACCGATAATCATAGATATGTTTATGTTGAATAAAGATACAGAAAAAATACCAGTGGTTATGCTTACTGCAGAAGAAAATACTGAATCAGTTGATATGGCACATCGAGCTGGGGCTAACGATTACATTGTCAAACCCCTTCGCTTGGCAACCTTGTTAGCCAAAATAGGTAAATTTCTTGCCAAAAATTAACGCTAAAACTCTCATGTGAACTACTTCCCGTGATATTATTGTCACGGGATTTTTTTGTCAGAACACACGCCTAAGCTCAATTAAGTAGCTCAAGAGATTGTTTAAGTAAAACTAGACGCATTATTATACAGGATGTATACTATGGCATGGGGATGATTGCTATGATCTGCATTGGGATTTTCATCTGTGTATGGTGATAAAGATTATACTCACGTTCTTGATTTAAAATAAGTGGCACAAATTTCTAGTTTACTAATGCTATTAAATATGGAAACTAGAATAATTTGACTACTCAGAAATCTGACGCATACCTTTCAAAAATTTGAAGCGAAAATTAGATTATAAAAAGTTTTCAGTTATCAGTTTTCAGAATCTAGTAGAATGGGCATTGCCTATCTTACTTTTCTGGTTGTTGAGCTTTCAATCTTTAATATCAAATCTTCAATCTTTCAATCTCTCTTGGTACAATAATTGCAATATGAATTATTATCGGACAAAAAAAGGAAGAATTGGACAGAAAACCAGAGGTTTGACCTGCGAAAACCGTCTCAGACAAACTGACGTATTCATCTGTATGGAGTTTGATTGGCTCATACGAAGGAAAGATGCCATTTTCATTGACCTGGGCTTTGGAAGATACCCGACAACAACGATTGAAACGTACAGAAGGCTTGCAGGCATCAATCCAGACATCAGAGTCATCGGAGTTGAGATTGATACAGAGCGTTTGCTTGGCGCAAAGAGATATGAGCAGTCAAACGTTGAATTCAGATTAGGTGGATTTAATCTACATAAGGAATATGGCTATAACCTTATACAGACGAAAAGGCTTCTAAAACGAGGGTTCCTCATAGTTAAATGAAAAGGAGGGCGCAGAAATGACACCAAAAATTTCATTAGCGTTCGTTGTTTTGTTAATGCTCTCTTCAACAGCAATGTCCATGCCACAGATAGCGGCAAGCATAAACACAGAATTCGGTATATACGTGCCTTATACTGTCAGTGTAGTGCCAAATCTGCCATCCTATACTATCAATCCGAACCTGTCAAACGTAACCAATAGCGCTCTATTCCAGTTCACAGATAGAGAGAAAGAGTTACTGGCAAAAAATGGGTTCGTAGCAGGTCCGACCAGATATAAGCAAATCTACGACGTATACAACGACTGCCAGAAAAATAATATACCCATCTTCGTTACCACAGACTCCATGCTGCACGTTTATCATATCCTCTACGATTATACCTTGCGCATACTGGAGACGAGGAAGCTATACGATGACCTTGAAAAGCTAAACAGCACAATGCTCAAGAGTACGGTGTCCCAATATGATCGTGCAACCGATCCAAAAGCCAAAACATCCATCCTGAAAAATCTTGCATATTTCACAGTGGCAAATGTGCTACTTAATCCCTCGACTGCGATTCCCGCACAGGTCAAAGATATGGTTGATGCTGAGTTGATTCTGATAGACGCCCACAAGGGATTTGACCCATCTCCTATATTCGGATATGATGAGGATTACAGTCAATACGTGCCAAGGGGGCACTACACACGAAATGAGAAATTAAGCAGGTATTTCAAATCCATGATGTGGTACGGTCGCATGATGTTCAGGATCAGTCCAAGAGAAGGGAAAGAGAAGGCTATCGAGGAAACGTTGCAGGCGATCCTGATAATTTCGGCTGTAAAGAATGCCAGCATTGGTGCTGAATCGGTGTTAGAAGTATGGGACAGGATATATGAGCCGACTGTGTTTTTTGTTGGCAAATCTGACGATCTGAATATCTACGAATACATGGAGATCATGGAGAAGATATACGGGCCCGATTATGCTTCCATATCCCCTGATACCCTTGCAGATGTTACAAAAATTGAGAGTTTCATCGAGGAAGCTAAAAATTATCGCAGTCCCATGATCAATTCAACTCTCGTCTGGCAAGGTGAGGACATTGGTGTGGTGACAAAGGGATTCAGGTTCATGGGGCAAAGATTCATTCCTGATTCGTATATGTTTCAACAACTTGTTCACGACAAAGTTTCATACAGAATGTTCCCTAAAGGGCTTGATATACTTGCCATCATGGGTTCTGAAAGAGCTTATAATATTTTGATAAACGTATTCCAAGAGAACAGTTATCCTAAATACACTGAACAAATAGCTAAACTAAAAGACGCTTTTGCAAAGATGGATGATGAGGTCTGGGCGCAGAACCTTTACTGGAATTGGCTTTACGTGCTTATGCCATTGCTTGAGCAAAAAGGTGCTGGCTATCCCATTTTTATGCAGAACGTGGCGTGGGTTGATAAAGACCTTTCAACAGCACTTGGTTCGTGGACTGAGCTTCGCCACGACACGATCCTGTATGCAAAACAGAGCTATACGATGAAAACCTCTCTGCCGCCAACTCCACAACTTATCAAAGGCTATGTTGAGCCGAATCCTGAGCTTTACGCTAGACTAGCCGCCTTAGCGAAGTTCACAAGTGATGGGCTTTCTGCCAGAGGGTTACTGCTTAACGAGTTTGCTGATAAGTTCAGGCAATTAGAAGATTTATTGCTGTCACTGAAGGAAATATCTGAGCTTGAGCTTACGAATCAGCCTTTAAGCAGGGATCAATATGGATTGGTTGTAAACATAGGTAAGACGCTGGAATCCATCATGACGTTTCCTCCAGACATCTCCTCAGAGATCGAAAATCAGGAGGACGAGAACATGGCTATCGTAGCAGATGTGCATACAGACCCGAACAGTAGTCAGGTACTTGAGGAAGGCGTGGGTTATCCGATGAATATCTTTGTGGTCGTGCCTGTGGACGGTGAACTCAGGATAACTCAGGGGACAATATTCTCGTATTATGAATTTGAGTGGCCCATGAGCAACAGGCTGACAGACGGCGAATGGCAAAAGAAATTGACTGCTGATCCACCTGCACTTCCGATATGGACGGGATCATTCATTGATCTCAGTATGAATCCAGAATTAGGAGAGCATTTCACTGTCGAAAGTGAGATGGCGTGGCGTTCTATACAGATGGAAGTTAATATCAAACCAGACATTATCGAGACTGGCGCTGTAATCGAGGTAAACGCTGTCATTCAAGGCAACCTCGACTCTCTTCCCGTTGTGACCTTAAAACAGGGAGACGTGATAGTTAAATCTGAGATGAAAGGCGAGTTTGGAACATACACAGCTTCTATTGACACAAAAGGAATGAAACCGGGGTCTGCTCATGTTACAGTAATAGGCAGGCTTGGAGAGGAAGAGGTTGCTTATGATGCAGATTTGATACTCGAAAGATCAAGTGCTGTCGAATCGGAAGAATCTAATTCACACTCAAGTAACGCCATAAAAATCAAAACCCGAACTTATGCGGCTTATCCGAACCCTTTTAATCCTGATGTATGGATACCTTATGACATCGAAAATGGGGATAACGTAAATATAGAGATATACAACGCCTTTGGTCAGCTTATTAGAACGCTTGATCTAGGTTACAAGATGAAGGGACATTACTTAGATGCCAGCAAAGCGGCGCACTGGGATGGGCAAAACTCTCACGGTGAGAAGGTATCAAGCGGAATATATTTCTACAAGCTTAAGGCTGGTAATTTCGTTGCTGTAGGTAAGATGATCTCGGTGAAGTAAGCTCCATTTGGAGCGATTGAATAATGCCTTTTGATCAATATTTCGCTCTTTCGGAGCTATTGGTTTTTATTTGAATATGATTTTCTATAAACATAACGCTCCTCACGGAGCTTAAATTATAAGAGTGAGTTTTATGGGAAAAATATGGTTTCTAACTAGCCTAATTATATTAATTATCTTTGCTCTAGGGTGCAACGAATCAGAGAAGTCACCAACATCCTCAACTAACAACGACGATTCCTCCTTGCCGACGTTGGATAAACAATTTGACCTAAAAGCTGGTCAGACGATAATTGTGAAGTCAGAGAATATCACAGTGAATTTACTAGAAGTAACAGGAGATTCAAGATGCCCTTCTGACGTCGTTTGTATATGGGCTGGCCAGGTCAGCTTAATAGTCAACGCTACAAAGAATGGTGAAAACCTCGGAGACGTTACTCTTACGCTTGGATTCAGTAATCCTGACTTGTCCGTTAAAAATGTCGGTGGTTATTATATAAAGGTGATAGCAGTTAATCCCTATCCAGTAAGCACCCATAAGATTGAGCAATCTGAATACATTGCTACTCTAGTAGTTAGCAAAAATATAGATTAAAGCATATAAGCTTTTGAAATCCATCCATGATTTGGGAGGATTTCAAAAGTGCTTTACAGCCAGTTTAATATTGGTCTTTTATCCCACCCCAGGTAGCGGCAAGTTTGCCTGTGGATTTAACAGCAGCCATACCAGTTGCTTTTTCAAGCCCATTATCCATAATTTTCTTTATGTCATCTGCGCTCAAAGCTTTGTTAAAAATCGCAACTTCATCAAGCACACCTTTAAGCCCATCACTGAACCCATAAGTAGATGACCCAATGTGGACATCAATACCAGAATCAGCAATGGCACCAGATGCACTCATCTCTACTTTCATTTCACCGTTTATATACGCTCTTAATTTTGAGCCATCATAAGTTCCAGTGTAATGATACCACTCGCCTACTTTAGCTACATAAGCAAATTGTGCTGCAACGTTTGCGCCCCCGGTTCCAATATCAAACCAGCTTCCAGAACCGGCTGTATTATACATAAGTTGGAAACCCTTGTTAGAAACATCCGTGTGGTCATTTGAAACGATCCTGGGACGAACTGGTGAACCTTCTTCGCTAACCCAGACCATAACTGTGATTTCCTTGTAATCTATAGTCATGGGAACCTTTATAAGGTCATCTGTGGCGTCAAAATGTAATCCCCCGCCGAACTTCCCTTTATCAGTCCATTCGGGTTTACCACTGACGTCACCATTATTTCCACTTTTTGAAGAATCCTTACCAACATCATTTTTGTCGTTAAAAAGCCACATTCCCATAACACTTGCGGGGTCTATATTGGCATAGCTTATGCCTGTTAATATTAAACTGATGAAGATAAAACTGGTGCAAACTATTACTAAACGCTTCATTTTCATTACCCCCATTTTGAAATCATGGCATTCCGAATTTGCCAGTATAGAATAAAAAAAACGGGTTTTCACCATTCATTTTGATAGCAGATGTAAACATATTAACAAAAATCTTGATTATTGTCTATATTTTTTTCATACAGTTTATGTCAAAATACCTTGCCAGCTTTTGCTAGTTGTGATAGTATTACTTTGTCAATTGGTTAAAAAGTGAGGTTGGTAGTCGCATCCCTTTAGGGTGCATTTCCGCAGGCTGAAGCCTTCGACTACCAGATCAGGTAGAATCAATAATTGACAAAGTAATGTTATACCATAGGGAGCTCTTTTTTCTAATGAGCAGAGACAGAGTTTATGAAAATTTGGATGAATACAAAAGCGACTAATAACGTTCGATTGGTGCTTCTACTCGTTACGGTACTGATTATAGCCATTTCTGGTTGTGAGAAGCGAGTGAAAAAGTCGCAGTTCCTGTTTGGAACTATCGTAGATATTACAGCAATTGCCAAAAACACCCGTGATCAGAAGGCGGTCGATCTCGCATTTGAATCGCTTAAAGACATAGACAACCGAATGGACGCTTATAATAACAACAGCGAAGTTTCACAGATAAACAGGCTGTCCACTGCCAAAGTCAGCACAGATACATTTGAAGTCATACAGAAAGCGATAAATGTTTCCAGATTATCCAACGGAGCATTTGACGTTACTGTCGGACCCTTGATAGACGCCTGGGGGTTCAGAAGTAAAAACCGCATACCCTCTGATGTAGAATTGACAAAAGTTTTGTCTTTGGTTGATTACAGAAAGATCAGAATAGATCGTCCTTACTTAACTGTCAAACTTGCCTTACAGGGCATGAAGATTGACCTTGGAGCGATCGCAGTGGGATACGCTGTTGACAAAGCCGTGAACGTGCTGAAAGATGCCGGCGTTAAGAGTGCGTTAGTTGATGGCGGCGGGGAGATATATGCTCTCGGATCCCCTCCCGGAAAGGATGCCTGGAGGATCGGAATACAGCATCCCAGGCGAAAGAACGACCTGCTTGGCACAATAGAACTAAAAGATATGGCTGTCTCCACATCGGGAGATTATGAAAATTATTTTGAAGTGAATGGTAAACGTTACTGCCACATCATGAATCCAAAGACAGGAAAGCCCGTTGAGGGAGTCATGAGTGTCACAGTTGTTGCCAATAGCACAGTTGAAGCTGATGCGCTATCCACTGCTTTATTCATTATGGGCGCAGAGGATGGCATGAAACTGGCGGAAAGGCTTGGTAACATTGAATGTATCATAGTGACAGGGTCAAATGAGAAAGACATGAAGATAAACGTCTCAAGTGGACTAAAGGGTAAAGTTCAGTTCAATAAGGAGGTTAATTGATGGCTGTAAAGACGTGTTTAATGATAGGCGCAGGTGGAATGGCTGGCGGATGGATCAATTGGTTCACGAAGGATTTCAGTGATCGTATCAAGATCATCGGCTTGGTGGACGTTAATAAAGACATTCTCCAAAGACAGGGACAAGCTCTTGGTCTTTCGGAAGATCGTCTGTTCACTGATTACAGGGATGCGGTTGAGAAGGTTAAAGCGGATTTTTGCGGGATCGCTACACCACCTCAGTTTCATAGCCCACAGGCAGTTGCCGCTATGGATCACGGGATGCCAGTTATATGCGAGAAACCCATAGCTGACACTATGGATGCGGCAAAGATGATGGTCCGCACTTCGCAGAGAACAGGTCTTCCCTGTGCGATAATCCAAAACTATCGTTACGCACCTAACAAGCAGGAATTGGTGCGAATCCGAGAGGAAAAGCGGTTAGGAAAATTACAGCATATTCTGGGCAGATACGCCTGTGACTATCGCAATTATGGTGCATGGGGTGCGTGGCGTCATGATATGAATTTTGGGCTTTTGCTTGAAGGCTCGGTGCATCACTTTGACATGCTAAGATTCCTGTCTGGTGGAGACTGTGAAACACTTATAGGCTTTGGCTGGAATCCTGAATGGTCAAGTTTCAAACACTTCTCCAGCGGGATGTACCTGATGCGAATGGATAACGGCATACATACGTTCTACGAAGGCAATAGCACCGCCACGGGTATACTCAATTGCTGGCACGAAGAATATTATCGAGCGGAATTCGAGCAAGGAACTGTGGAAGTATCACATGGATCAGAGATGCGAATTCATCGGGCAGGACAAGACGTTGAGATTTATGAAGCACCTGCCATTAAGTTAAATGGGCATGCTTACCTGTTTGCGGAATTTCTCGACTGGCTGGATGGTGAGAAGCCATCTGTTACTCGTATAGAAAATAACATAAAAAGCTTCGCAATGGTGATGGCGGCTGTCGGAACCACTGCTGATGGACAACCTAAACAGATCGCCGACTACTTCATGGATCTTGACCTTTAGATAAGTGATGAGTAAAGAATGATGGGTGATGAGTATGCTATAAGGATTGTTTTGCTCATTACTCATCACTTTTTTGTGCCAGCCACTTTATTCCCTGTGAAACAATACGGCGGAAGTTTGGGTCAGCATAAGTCTGATTGTCGTGTCCTGCCTGATAGCAGAAAACCCTTGCTTTTTTGTATTGCCTTGTCCATGCAAGTGTTTTCATGCTCCTGGGGTTATCAGTGGTTAATAAAACCTCAGAATCACTGCCGGCATCGTTCATGAGGTACGTTTCGTCAATCATCTCCCACGATTTCATGCCCATAGTAATAGGGTGATCTGGATTTACGATCTGAGTTTTGACTGTCTGATTGACATAGTAGCTGAATTTTCGGTCATGAATTCCGCAAATGTCTGCCCAGAGTTCCCATTTTGGGAATGCAAGGATAGCATGATGCAACAGGAAAATGCCCTGTTGAACCTCACCCAGATGCTCTAAAACTTCCTTCATAGGCTTGTCCCACCAGTTCTGCTCATTCCCTGGGGTTTCCTGATGGAAGTTATAAAAAACTACCACGTCATATTGGTTGTATGCTTTTCCCGTATCGGATATGAAATCCTCCGTATGCTGTGGATAAAAATCAATCTCCGGGATGCTCTTAAACACAGCGTGGAGTTCCGGTACTTCAAAAGGATGCCTTCCGGTTACGAGAGCGGTTTTTATTTTGCCTGTCGTTTGTAAAAACACAATAAAGTTCCTCAGAATAGCTTATAGCTTAATCATTTTTGCAACGTTTGACGTGAACATTAAACTTACTGTGTACACATCAAACGTCACGCTGTTGGATAACCTAATGGCGTAAATTATACCTGCCTTTGGTCTCTGGCATTATCGATCCTGACTGTTCGACCTTTCAACTCTTTTCCGTTTAGAGCTTCTCTAGCCGTATCAGCATCTTCATCATTAGCGAACTCAACGAATCCAAACCCTTTTGAGCGACCAGAGATACGGTCTTTAACGATCGTTGCAGAAGCAATCTCACCAAACTGTGCGAAAGCTTCTTCGAGTTCTTGGTCGGTCATATCAAACTTCAGATTACCAACATAAAGTTTCTTCGCCATTGAATCTACTCCTCTTCTGAAGTGTTTAAATTTGACTGTGGAATGTGATCTTAAAAAGATCACTGTTCTGGACTGTCTTTTTGTGGTTCAGCATCACTTTTTAGCATAATTTTAATAGAAGCACTCTCTTTTAAGGGTTTCAGCCAATCTGCCAGTGCTTTATCTATTGCCTCATTGGTGAGAGCTTCTTTTATGCGGTCTTTGACCTCATCAAACTCCATCTGCTTGCTTGGTTTCTTATCATCAAGATAAATGATGTGGTAACCGAACTCAGTTTCGACTACGTCACTTATTTGTCCTGGCTGCAAAGCGAATGCCGCGTCCTCAAACGGTTTGACCATTTGACCACGAGTAAAGTAACCGAGATCACCCCCTTGTTGCGCACTGGGACATTGCGAGTCCTTCTTTGCTAATTCAGAGAAGTCCGCTCCGTTGCGAGCTTCCTGAAGAATTGATTGTATCTTATTTTTGGCATCAGTTTTTACTTGTTCAGTGGCATCTGGAGAAACTTTAATCAGGATATGTCTTACCTTTACTTGCTCAGGCGCAGAAAATTTATCCTTATTAGCTTCGTAGTAATCCTGAATATCTTTATCTGTGACAGGTTTTGCAAGAGGTTGAACTTTCGTTTTTATTGTGTTCGTCATAGTCATAATATGTTTCACCAGTGTAGTGAACCTTTTTACCGTCAAATTCTGCGCTTTCAGTAACTGCTCAAAAGCCTCTGGAGTTGGGAATCCTTCCTTTATTTTGCTGATCTGTTCATTAACATCTGAATCACTAACCTCTAAGCCATCTTTCTTACCTTCTTGATATAAAAGTTCCTGATTGATAAGGGAATCCAGAACGTCGTCCCTTGCTTTAAGGTAAGCGTCTTTATTTTTGGGATCAAGCCTTGGATATGCCATCCTCATTTCCCTCGTAAGATCAGACATAAATATAGGTTGATCATTCACCGTTGCTACCTTTATCTCCACTGGTTCACCCTTTGGTGTTGCGGGCTGTACCTGCTCTTCAGCATAGATGGAATTAAATGACACAAAAAGTATAAAGCATAAAGCAACCAAATATCTCATTTTATCTCCTTTTTCCCGAAGTAATTACAAAACTATAGAGAATAATCATATTCTATTTCAACTTACAAGATGGGCTATACCAATATGGAACGTTTATAATATTAAGTGAATCAGGTAAATCATACCGAATCACAAGGCAAATAATATCACAAAAGAATATACATGTCAACAGAAAATTGAGCTGATTCACCATCAGTTTTTATATGATATAGAAATCATGAGTGTTTGCGGAGAGAGTATGTAAGAAACTATTGAAATAAAGCGAAAAAATGGCATATATCCCTATAGTCGAAACTAATGGTTGTTTGCAATTACATTCTGCAAAACTCCGCTTAGTTCCTTGAGCTTATAAGGCTTGATAAGCACTTCCTTGAAACCATGCTTCTTTAATTCGGCTATGTCACTCATCGCAGTTTGATGACCACAGGACGCAATCACTTTAACTTCAGGATCTATTTCAACCAGTGATTTAATAATCTCTTTACTGTTTATTAGTTCAGAGACAGGCAAGTCAAGTATCACTGTACTAATGGAATGATCCGAATCTTTGGCACCTTTATATAACTCAGTCATATCTGAAATATCTTTCGCCATTTCGACGTCATATCCCAGGTAGGTTAGCATTTGTGCCAAAATAATCCTTAGCGGTTCACTATTCTCCATTACAAGAATCCTGTCTTTTCTCTCTAAAGAGTTTCTGCTGTCAAACTCATAAGACAAGGATACATTTACAATTGCTGGAAGAAAGAATGTAAAGGTTACTCCGGATCCTTGCTCAGATTTTGCCATAATGTATCCTTGATGCTTTTTGATTATAGAATAGGAAACGGCTAATCCCATATCATCAATACCTTGCTTCACATTGGAGAATGGCTCAAAGATTCCTCGTAAATATTCTTCAGGAAGCTCAAAACCTTGACTATTTATAGAGACTTTAACGTATTTTCCATCAGGCAAAGGTATTGTATTAGTTCCTTCTATATCTGCATTTTCTGCTTTTATCTGGATTATAACGTTCTCTGACACAAATTGCTTTAAATTGATGATAAGATTCTGTATAACCTGACTGATTTGTTCTTCGTCAACACTACATTCCCAAAGATCGTTAGCAATGGAAAACTCACATCTGAGATTAGAGTCATTTAATGCCAGACTTACTGATTTTTTTAGCAGCTCTGCAATAGAGACTATCTTTTGCGTTTCACTGCCTTCAGAGAAAGTAACTAGCTGTTGAATTAGGTCTTTTAACTGCTGACAGGCGGTTTCACCATTGTTTAATTTTTCAGCGGCTTCTTTAATGTTTTTACTGTCTAAGAATGATTTAGCTAGATAAATGTTGTTTATTATTGTCATCAGAGCATTGTCAAAATTACGGGCGATACCTCCGCTAAAAACACCAAGTGACCTGAGTTTTTCTGTTTCAAGTAGTTCCTTTTCCATCTTTTTACGTTCTGTAATATCCGTAATTGTGCCAACCATACGCACCGGTTTGCCGTATTCATTTCGCATGATTACTTTACCACGTACCAGAACCCATTTCCATATTCTGGATTTAGCCAATAACCGATGTTCGCTTTCATAATACACCGTATTACCTTCCAGATGAGAGTTGAGCTTCTTCATCACAATTGGCATGTCATTAAGATGAATTAACTTCTGCCAATCAGTTTTATTCGGATCGAGTTCATCAGGAGAGTATCCAAGTATCTCTGTAAGGTTCTGATTAAAATGTAATGAACCGTTTATGATGTGCCAATCCCAGAAAATATCATTACTCCCATCCAGGATCAGCCTCAACCGCTCTTTAGTCTCGATTAATTGCATCTCAACCTGCTTTTGCATAATAATACTGGCAAGAAATCGAGCCGCTACCTGAATTAGTATAATGTCATCTTCGTGCCATACCTCCTTAGCCTTGATTGAGTCTATGCTCATCAACCCAAACACTCGCCCTTGACCAATCATTGGCACAACCAACATTGATTGAGTTCCCAGATCCTGCAAAATATCTTTATCAATTTGTGTATACTGAGACAACTCCGAAATATCAGAAATGCAAATACTCTTACCATTTCGAATAACGTCATAAAACAGAGGATAATCATCTATACGTAATTCGTGTAGCTTGTGAGATAAAGGAGGGGCACCTTCTGCGTACCATTTGTGAGTATCACTCAAAACAGCACCATCAGGTGAGGAAAGAAGAATATAGCATCGATCAGCACTTATGAAGTTACCGATTCTACCCAGTGCGCCATTAATCCCTTCACCTATCTGGTCCACACTTAATCCAATCAAGCCTGCAAAGCACCCTATTAAAGTTTCGTAAAATGTAAGGTGATATCGAAGCGTTTGCTCTGCATTTTTATAATCGGTGATATCAAAAAAAGTCCCAACTAAACCAGCTATTGTGCCATCAGTAATAGAAAACGTTGCATTGATCGAAGCAAACTCGTGTTGACTACCATCTGAATAAATTACACGCTCCTCATAAGATTGGCTCCCTTTCAGAAATAGGTTTTGCTCTGCTTTACTATACGTATCAGCGATACCTTTCTGCATAAGGTTATAAACAGATTTGTTAATTATTCTTTCTTTTGGTAAACCTGTCAATTTTTCAAAGGCTTTATTACAGCCTAAATACTTCCCCGTTATGTTACTGTAAAAGATAGGTATTGGGAGAGAATCAATGGCTACTTGCATAAGGCTTAACCGTTCCAGCAGAGATTCCTTCGGTTGATCGCAATCAGTCTTTGCTTCTTTGAGATCATTTAAATGCTGTTCTTTTGCCATTCATAGACACCTCTTAAGCACAAATTAAAACAGGCAAAAAACGCATATTGGATCATATAAGCTTAACATCTCTAAAAATATACTTATGTCCCCAAAGACTAAATAACCCAATGTGAGTTTAACGTGTTGTGGCAACATTAATTCTCTTACAACAGGTTTATTCTTCGTTATCTTCCATATCCCGAATAATCATCGAAGATAGCTTGTGAATCAGTTCATTTACTTCTTCACGCTCATTTTGTGCCTCAAGCAGGTATTTGATGATTTCGTCCTTTGTTTCACCTCTCTGTAAGGATATAATAGCAATGTCAATGTTGCCTAAAATAACAGTTAGTGTATAACCGATTGAGTGAATAAAGCTTCTAATATTTTTGCGTAGTTCTGTTAATTCAGTTATAAGTTGCTCGTTTGTCTTAATTTCATCCTTCATGGATACCCCCTTGCATATTACAATTTTATTGACTTTTTTATACTGCCACCCTTACCGATACGTCTCTTGACGTATTATAACAATTTCCAAAAATTATAGTGCATCAATTTTTAGATGACCACAAAGATCACGAAGAACATAAAAATAGTTATGAGTAATCAGTAATGAGTAAAACAACTTGATAGAAAACACTCATTACTCATTACTTAATTTCATCGTGTTCTTTGTGAACTTGGTGTCTTTGTGTTTTTTCCTTCTATTTAATGCACTGTTATTTACGAAATTAGCATTTTTACAAGAAGTGAAATGATTTGGTAGGCACTACTACTCGATTTAAGATTCAAAAAGATTTCTCTGAAAAATAAATATTCCTTCCGCTTACATCCTTGCCTTTGTCAATAATATAGTCCAATATATTAGCAAATTTCGCAAAATGAAATCATTTTAGCTCAACAGAAAAAGAGCTAGTTACTTGATTCATCCGGAACTTTGTTTAAAGCATTCTCGATTTTTTCGCTTACTGCTGACAACGCTCCCTGGAATTTTTCAAGTGTCAAAGGTTTACCTAAAAGATAATCTACGTTTTTTAGCACCTTACTAGAAGCGTCCATCGTACTACCAAAACCCGTTACCATGATTATAGGTATCTTTGGATTAATTTGTTTGATAAAAGCAGACAATTGATCTCCACCTATATCAGGCATCGCTCGGTCTGTTATTACGAGATCAAAATTGTCCTTTTCAAATATCTCCATACCCTCTCGTCCATTGCTTGCCATCTTAAAGGTATGTTTATCAATACTCAGAAACTTACCCAAAATTTCTCTTATCAATAGTTCATCTTCTACAACGAGAATATGCAGGGGACGCAAAGACTTTTCCACTTTCTTGACTTTTTCCTCTTTATATTCTTTCTTTGCTATTGGGAATTGAATTATGAAATTAGTTCCTTTGCCTACCTCACTTTCTACCTCAATCGCCCCATCATGGCGTTTGACAATGCCGTAAACTACTGACAAGCCCAAACCCGTTCCTCTATCTCCCTTGGTCGTAAAGAATGGTTCAAAACAACGCTTTCTCGTCTCTTCAGTCATACCGACTCCTGTGTCGCTTACTTCAAAAATTACATTGGTGCCACTAGCATGGGTACGAAGAGATATTGAGCCACTTGTGGGCATAGCATCCACTGCATTCAGAATCAGATTGATTATCAGTTCACGCAGTTCAGCTTCTTTGCCATTAACTTGTGGAACGTTTTGCAGGTCTGTTGATATATTGATATTTATACCATTAACTTGTGCTTGATCCTTCCATCTTGGTTGTGTCAACTGAATAGCTTGCTGGATCAGTTGATTAATATTAACAGGAATGAATTCTTCATCTTCTTCTCGACTGCGGTAAAATTCTCGCAGACGATTAACTACCTCTCCTGCGTCTTTTGCGGCAGTTTCAATCATTTCCAGATATTTTCTTACAGATTCTTTGTCGTCCAATGACCCGGGAACTTTTAACATCAATTCACTGTAACCCAGTATCGGGGTAAGAGCATTATTAAAGTCATGGGCAACACCACTTGCTAACTGTCCCAAAGCAAGTAAACGCTCATGCTGAACCTCCCGATTCTGTGTTACTTTCAGTTCATCAAGAGCCTTTTCTAATAGACGATAGCTTTCACGAAGTTCATCCTCCACATCCTTATGCTCAGTGATGTCCCGAATAATTCCAAGCCAGTATAGCTCCATCTCATCACCAATGCTTACAAGGCTGATTGTATTTGATACCCAGAATATACTGCCATCCTTCCGACGATTGCGATACTCAACACGAAACTCACCATCACGAGCAATTGCATTAAAAGCTTTTTGCATCCAGAGCTTGAATTCTTCATCAGATCCAACAAACAATATAGAAGAAGGTTTACTGATTATTTCGTCTCTGGTATATCCATACGTTGAATTAAAAGCTTCATTGACGTATCGTATCCGTTGATCTTTATCCGTCAGAATTACAGCATCCTTCATTTGCAGCACAATTCGGTTGAATATTTGCATTTGCTCCTTTGCATGCCGGTATTCTTCTTCATATACCTCCAATTTGGCAATACGTTGGCGCAATTCCATCAACTTTTCTGTGAGCTGTTCTTTTGTTTTATTCTCGTCTTCCAATTTAGATACCTTACAGAAAATTTATTTATCTGATGATTCCAGACGGGTAATGGGATGTTGAATAATTTTAATTATAAATTAATTAACACACTAAAAATAATTCTTCTGAGATTTCTGTAATATATAGAAGCCAATATTCACGGGTAATTTTCTCAGATTCAATGTGAAATTATAACCATTTGATTGTGGACGGGTCATAAAACTACCAATTTGCTATAAACAAAATACCAGATAGTATAGGATAATTATATATAGTGAAAATGTCAACACTAAAGTAAAAGCACAAGCTATGACAGAAATCTATTAGATAATTTACATTATGACAAAAACCTGACATTTAATTGCGAGTGGATTAAGCGGATATTCACGAATTTTGATTTCCGTGTATCCGCTCTCTATTCCTAATCAAATATTGATTGAAAGCAAATCTCGAAAGTGATGATCTTTTTAGGTATAACCTCAAAAGTGACAACACCACCGATGCACTCAAGCTTCTCCTGACGCTCCTCAGCGAGATTGCAAAGATACACTTCCCCTACAGGTATAAGTGTGGTTAGTGTTCCTAATATTAGTTCATCACAAGGATTATAAAACCTAACGATCAGGTTGTCTCGATCCTCTGCCTTCTTAATGCTCGAAAGCACAAGCTTCTGCGGCTGAAGGTCTATGAAAGACACTATCGGTGAAAGTTTGCCATCGCTTTTCTTTACCTGTGCCACAGCAAAAGGGGCATTGAATGATCGCGCATCTAAGTCGGCAAGAGACGACTCCAGCGTGCTTGCGTGTGGGATTATTGCATACTCAAAAACATGATGTCCCATACATTGTGCCTCTGGTGTCGGGAAAACTCCCCAATCTCCAAGGCGATCAACTGCCCGCAAAAGAGTAATAGCTATCGTGTTCCGCCCATCTCTTAGAATCTCATATTCTGGCAAGCCACGATTTGCTATCGTTAAGCCTTTCTCCTCATCAGACACGTCAACGAAAGCCTGTTGCGGCTGACAGTTTGATGGGTTCTTCCAACCCTTCCATGGAATTATCCTTCGCTTTATTACGTCAAACTGTCCATCTGCTGAAGCGTAATTTGTTTTTATATCTGTTGGGAGCAAAATTCTTAGCCTGTGGTTTTCGTGTTCGTTCAGCACCTCTGTGCGCACGTATAGCAGTCTGCTTCCCATAACAAGCATCAGAGTTTGCTTAACGCTCATGGGCTTTCCACGCACATATAGCTTGGTCTCAATGGTACATTCTGAGTATACACCATTGCCAATGATTGATCCGATTGTCGTATCAGAAGCACAAGGTGATATTACCTCGTCCTCCTGCGGCGCACGATAGTTGTATTCATCACCTACGTCAAGGCTGTCCTGCAACTGGTTCAAGCCTTTGAAGCAGAATCCAGATTCCTTGTCAGTAATATTCAGCCTGCCGTCATTCAGGATTTCCACACTCAGATGCTCATTTTCCAGAGCGTTAAACTCACATATATCACTTTTATCGTCAGTCGGCTTTATCTGATACGTTGCATAGCCTATCCCCGGCACACTCGCAAGAAAGGCTAAGCGAAACCTTCTGGCATTATAAGGTACTCTGAATCCGACTTCAGGAAGCTCATAATCCCACACTATTCCCATGTCTTCCAGCACAAAAGACGGTATATTATTGCCTTCGACATCCAGAACCATCAGGTTGTCTATCTCTGTATCTTTGGGAAAGTCCACCATCGCAGTAACCATCTCTCTGCGAGACACGTTGATGGGATTGAAAACTACGACTTTAACAGCCTCTTTGTCCAGTTTTTGAATATCTATCTTCTCTATAATCTTCTCAAGGGATCCATTTCCTAGTTGTTCGGCAAGAATCTGACATTTCTCGAATCTGGTGTCCATCTCACGATGCACCTCATCGCAACTGCACCCGCAAATGCTGTCGTGAGGATGATTCTGCATGAGCGTTTTCCATGCGTACCATATCAGATCGCTGTCATACTTACATCCTAGTTTATATGCGATTGCGCTGAAAGGTTCGACCCATTTCTCAAGTAAAGTCTGACATCGCCAATTTGCCTGTTTTTGGTATATTCTGCTGCTCAGGACATTTGTTAATGTTCCCCAACCATCTGTGTGTTCGTTCCGCAGTTCACCATCTTTAATTTGCAGGTCATGGGCTTCTGTATTGAAACGTATAGTGAAGGTTCCTGAGTCACGGGAGCGTTTAATCTCTTTTATCTGCTGATCCTGGACTTCTGCTTTGACGCTTGCGATGTAATCTGTGAAATTTGAGTGGATCATCACAGCATCCAGAAGTTGCTCGTTTGCCAATTTGATTGCTTTCGTCACATCTGGTTGTGATGGCGTATGGTCACAGCCGTTCATAAAAAGCAGGTGTGACGTGGTTGCGTATCTCAGACAAGCGTCACGGACACGGTTCACGTAGTTCAGCACCTCATTGGGATCAGTGGGTATCATCATGGCATTGGCATACCAATTTGCCATGAATATGCCAAGCACTTCAGAACCGTCAGGTGAACGCCAGACTAGCTCTGATTTATATCCTCTAGCTTCTGGTTCGTCATTTTTATCATATTTTTCCTGCCAGGGATTAATACCTCGACCAAAAACAGCATTATCAATGCCAAACCCATTCAATATCTGGGGCATTTGTGAGATATTACCAAAACTATCCGGCAGATAGCCTATCTTAATGGGTTTTCCGTATTTGCCAGCAATCTTGAGACCGAGCATCATATTGCGAATATTTGCTTCCCCACTGGTCAGGAACTCATCCTGTAGGACGTACCATGGGCCCAGAGATAGCCTGCCTTTTTTTACGGCGTTTTCAATGTTTTGTCGTTGATGAGGGCGAATCTCAAGATAATCTTCTATCGGTATAATCTGACCATCTGTATGGAAATGCTTGAAGTCCGGGTCTTTATCCATCAGGTCAAGTAGTGAATCTAACAGTATTACCAACCTTCGTCGGTGTTTTTCAAAAGGCATATACCATTCTCTATCCCAGTGGGTATGCGAGATAACGTGGATTGTATATTTAGGCATTTACTATTCCTCTCATTTATACTCGACTTTGTCTATTTAGTGTAGTGGTCAACCAAATTAATTCGGTGAACCACTACTATATTCTCTAATGATATTATACCAGTTTTAGCAATCTTTTCAACTATCTTTTTTCATAAAACCTGCCAACCCACGCAGGTAAGTAACGAACTAACTCCTTCAAAACTTTTGCCGCATTTTCCCTATAAACCTGAATATTACCTTCATAAGCTTCTCCACCGCTACTACTTACGAGATCCGTGACACCACGTAAAATAAGGCATTTGGTATTATTACGGGCAGATACCCATGCGATAGCTCCTGATTCCCAATCTCCTGCTACTGCGCCAAATTGAGATTTCAACTGTGGAATGTCATCTGATAATAGATCACGATCACCAGATACAAGTGTAGTGCAATACACTTTCTGAGGATAATTTTCTCCAAGCCACGTAAGGTTTATATCAGTTGTGTAATGGTCTATCGCCGTTTTGTTATCCTGCATTTGTTCAATAATATCATAAACGATAGCTCGTTTTACAAGGATTATCGTGCCTTTTTCAATTTCCCCTTCAAACCCGCCGCACGTACCCAGATTGATTATAAGTTCAGGAGACCAATGGTCAATCACGTATTGCGTTGAGGATGCCGCCGCAATTTTTCCCCAACCGCTATGAAAGAACACAATCTTCTCAGTATGTCCTTCAACGTCCAGATCAATAACAAACCATTGCCCAAACGGAGATGGGTGCAATTTCATATCGGAAAAGATATTAAGAATCACCCGCCACTCAGTATTAGCAGATATTATTACAACAATTCTGATTTTATGTAGTTCAGCCATTTTAATGACCACCATAAGTAAACAACTAACTAATGAGTTCCTGCACGCTTCTTGGCTTCTAATAATCTTGATGTGTAAGCCTTCGCTGGTTCGGGTCTGGTTCCCATCTTCTTTATCTCTGGTTGGACATTCAAACTTTGAATTGCGTGTATCTCAAACATTTTCCCTTTGTGTGTTTTCAGGCTTGATAGTATAATATTCTCAACTGGTTTTGCAGGACTATACTTATGCAGTCTGGCTTTCAGTTCCCGTAACTGTTCCTTTGAAATCGTTATACGACGGATGGCTACGTCAAGGAAAAATAACGGGATCGATGTTATCAATAGCCATTTCCATACGTCTTGTATATGCCATACACCCGCTGGTTTTCGTTCAGCTATATCCTTAATGTCAGGATTGAATTTTCCTCCTGTAACTTCTGCCAGATTTTCCATAAGCTTTGCATTGGATTCCAGATCGCTGTATTCAGGTGAATAAGAAACAGCAACACCCGTATTACTAGAGCTAACAGGCTTCCCATTACTCATCTCTGTTACGCTTATCAGGTACGTACCCATCACCCCTGCGTCAAATTCTGCTTCATATCTACCCGACCCCGATTGCTTCAAAGATATAGCTTCACTCGTCATATCAGGTCTCACAACGTTAGCCTGAAATTCGATAAAGTTCCTCAATTGTCCGGATGAACTTACTGCGTCAACTGTCAGAAATCCCTTTCCTCCAACAATACTGGCTGAAACCTCAAATTCACTGGAAGGCACAGGCAAGCACCATCCAACAGCCTGAGACCAGAACTTGCTATAGTCATTCCACTGTAACCATTCCACAGCCCATTTCGACTGAGTATCAGACGTAAACGCCAACGACCTTCCCAGTCCGTATTGCCACACTGCCAATATGGGATCACCGTTCTCAGATTTCAGGATGGCTGATGCGCCATCTTTAACTGACGTTGCGATGTATCCACGTAAAGACGGTAATGAGCTTATACCTTTGAGTATTTCGCTGTTCCCCGATATAATAAGGCGGAAACTCCCTTCCATGATGAGCTTAGATGCCATGAAAGTTTCTTTGATAAACAGCTTTGGAAGGTTGCCTGCGTCGCTGGTTTCGTAGTACCTCCCCGAACCGACGTTTGCCATATCTTGCATTGCTTTTTTGTCAGCTTCACCGCTTATCACCACTGTTGACACGGTGATAGAATCCTGAGCCATCCTCTTTACAAGTCCATAAGACTCATTCATCTGTAATGAGCGCCCATCGGATAGGAGTATAACGTGCTTGAGTTGAGTATCAGCATTCTTTAACCTGTCGTAAGCTGTTTTGAGGGCGGGATACATATTCGTACCACCCCTTGCCCTCATTCTTGCGATGCGATCTGTGATCTGTTTCTTTGACTGGATTTTCTCAAGCTTGACGATCTCATCAGCTTCCGCATCAAAGGCTATCACGCCAATCTGATCCTTGTCTGTGAGCATATCAACTACGGACATAGCCGCCTCTTTTGCAAGATCAATTTTGCTGAGTCTCCCGCTCAATGCTGTCATACTTCCTGATTTGTCAATCAGTAAGACTATTGATACAGAGCGTTTCTTCTTTTCAGGGATCATCTTCACGGGCATCAGCTTCTCAATGGGAGTATTGTGGTATCCTCCGCTTCCAAAGCTGTTTTCTCCACCGATCATCAAAAAACCTTTGCCAACGTCATGCACGTAAGTCTCTATCATACGCATCTGATCAGGTGAAAGAGAATAAGCAGGAACGTTATCGAATATGATAGCCTCGTAATTTTGCAATTCTGTCAGAGACGTTGGAATCGCTGATGGATCCGCTATCGTTAAAATTTCCATGCCTTTATTTTTAAGTACCTGTTGCAGATGCGATTCACCTGTGTTGGCGTAAAGAACTTTCGGTCTACCGCCAGATGAGACCAAAGCCTGTGCATAGTTATTCTCTCTAATTGTATCAACGCTCGGTTCCGCCAAGACTTTATAAAGGTGAGTTCCTTCGGTATCCATAACCTGCTGAAAAGCGACAACCTCTTTCTCACCTTTTTTCAAGTCAACATCCTTTTGCTCAAGATATTTTCCATCTTTCAGGAGTTTCATCGAAGCCTTTGCATCCGTATTACTTCTCAGAACTGCCTTCAATTCATATACACGACCAAGACTAACCTGCCCCGGTGCGATAAGACTATCAATCAGCACTTCTTTATTGCCTTCGATTTTGGTTGAAAGCGGAACAGTATAAATCTGAACGTTATTGGGTTTTGCCATTATATTGGCTTCGTCCAGTGCATTACCGATATTCTCGTTCCCATCGGAGATAAGGACGATTTTCTTTTGAACACCTTGTGGAAATAGATCAATCGCAGTCGTGATGGCTGATTTCAAGTTAGTATACTGTCTTGATGGTTCTGAGGATATTTTTCCCACCTGCAATTTTACTTTAGGTGGAGTATTAACGTAAGCTTCTTTACCGAATATAACCAGACCAACCTCATCATCCTCTTTCAAGCCTTCAACTGATCTGTTGATGAAGGACAAAGACTTTTGAGCTTCACTTTCAGGGATGCTGTTAGAAACGTCCAGAGCGAATATAGCACATATTTTATCAGATCGCCAGACCAGTTTGAAGCCAGCGAGAGATAAGACGAAAAGCAGGACTATGATTGAGCGAATGGCGAAGGTTGACCATTTTCGGTATGATGACAGATCGGTAAGGCTTTTTCTGCTAAGGTAGAAAAAATAGGGGATGAGTATAAGAAGAATTAAAACCCAGTAATTGGATAATCGGAACATCTCAAATCCCCTCTAAATCGGATTAAATTCGACTGTCAAGCATTACAACTGGTTTAGTTTGCAAATACATTAATCCTTTGGCACATCAATCCCCATCTGCTTTAGTTTTTCTGAAACCTCGTAAGGTGAATTCACGACAAAACTGCTGATACCAATAGACAAAGCACCTTCAACATTCTCAAGAGTATCATCGAAAAATATAACTTTGTCCGGGGTAGTACCGAGATACTCCAGAATTGCTTGAAAGGATTCAGGCGAAGGCTTCCTTGCACCTATCTCGTGAGAGGTAAAGACTTTCTCAAAGTGCTTTAGAATGTCAGCGTATCGGATACGCCATTCTTTTTCGTGAATCTCGTTAGTATTAGTTAATACCAGAAGCCTTGTTTTCTTTTTGAGTTGCAGAAGCAATGGCTCTATTCCGGGCAGGAGGTCAAGGTAAATGCTGTTCCATCCTTTGTCAAAATCTTCATCGGAAATTTTAATCTCTAGCACGTCACAAACGTGAGAGCGATATTCTTCGGGAGAAATTTTTCCGATTTCAAAGAGCTTGTAATGTTCATCAACTTTGAACTTTGGGGCAATGTCTTTCAGATGACAACCGGCGGATTCCGCCCAAGACTTTATAATCCGATCGACAGAGATAGCAAACACTACCCCGCCAAGGTCGAGAATCACTGCTTCTAGTGAACCATTACTTTTCAAATATGAATCCTCTAATACTCAGGAAAAGATTAATTAGCCACGGATATACACTGATTTTCACAGATAAAGAAAAGAGATGCAAAATACAAGATAATCAACCAGCATCCTGTATCTTGCATCCTGTATCTTCTCTATTCTGTATTAATCAATTGACCTATTCCTAATAACCCAACTTTATACTGCCCCATGTGCTAGAAAGCTTACCCAAAGATTCCACAGGTAAGACAAATACCTTGGGTGTAGCTTCGTCTGTCTTATCACATATTGCCCAGTTATCAAAAGAGACAATGGTTATGCCACCACCTGTATTGGAACCGCCGTTTAAACCAACGTTACCGCTAACTGCTCTGACACCGCCAAAAGTGAATTTACTATCTAGCAACCATTTGGTTGGCTCATCTTCCCCATCAATCCAAATCTTACCTTTAAATCCAGCATCGCTAATCTCACACTTCATCCAATACCATTTACCAATTTCAACCTTTCCAAAGGGCGGAGGTGTGTCATTCTCCGCCCACGCTAAATGGTCATTTAGAAATTCCATATTCGACAGCGTGTTATGGATCAGAAAGGCGTATCCAGCGCCATCATTCTGGTCTAAACGAACTCCTAAGCCTGCTCTGGAAAGATCATGGTCTACCCAATCATCAATTCTAACTTTCACAATTACGGCATGTGGTTCAGCGAACCCTCCCTGATAAACAAGATAGCAGTGATCTCCAGGAGTAGGATTATTCTGGCTTACAACTCCATCCTTTTCTCCCATTTTCCGGGGTTGTTTTGAAACTTATAATCAGCATTAATCTTACCATCATCAAACGTATCCATCCACAGCACTTTTCCATAAGCAGTAGAGTTTAAAGAGATCCCCAACACAATAATCAAGGAAAGCATAAAAAAAGATTTCATTGCATTATTACCCCCTTATTACAGCAAAATAACCAAATAGTTCCTTTGTTAAGCTATCTTTGCCTTAAAAAACTAATAACATCAAATCTTACCTCTGACTATCCCCTCCTTTCTAGTTTAATTTTGCGGTCTACTTATACCATACTTAGCCATCTTCTTATAGAGATGACTGCGCTCAAGATTCAAATGTTGTGCGGCAAGGCTTACGTTCCAGTTATTAGACTCCAGAGCAGATATGATAAGTTCCTTTTCTGATTGCCCAACCATATCTTTCAATCCCTGCTCCGTCAAAGTCTTTAGTTTTTCGGGTTGTTTTATCCCCAATGCCCAGTTTACGTCAACTTCTACAATTTCATCGTGATCAACCATGATGAGCATCTGCTCTATCACGTTCTGTAGTTGCCTTACGTTTCCGGGCCAATTGTAGCTCATCAATGCCTCCATCGCATCAGATGAGAATCGCTTAGGCTTTTTGCCTGACTCTTTGCAGAACTCGCTAACGAAATAAGTAACGAGTTCTGGTATATCTTCATTATGTTCACGCAGAGGTGGAACGTAGATTGGAATTACGTTCAGACGATAATATAAATCCTCACGGAAGTTACCTTTCTGTATTTCTTCCTGTAAATCCTTGTTTGTGGCGACTATGACTCTAACGTCAACTTTAATTACATTTCGACTGCCGACACGCTGAATTTCACCATCCTGAAGGACACGTAAAACCTTAGCTTGCGTCTTTTGGCTCATGTCGCCGATCTCATCCAGAAATATCGTTCCTCCATCAGCAAGCTCAAATTTCCCAATAAGCTGATTTATTGCTCCAGTGAAAGACCCTTTTTCATGTCCAAATAATTCACTTTCGATAAGTTCCTCCGGTATAGCGGCACAGTTGACTTTTATAAATGGCATATTCCAACGCTGACTGTTCTGGTGTATTGCGTGTGCTACCAACTCTTTTCCTGTGCCGTTCTCACCGTATATAAGTGACCTTCCATTGCTGGGTCCGGCTTTTTGAATCTGAGCGTGGAGTTCCTGCATTGCGAAACTTGAACCTACGATGTTATGCTTCCCTTTAAGTTGTTCACGCAGTTCAGTGTTCTCCACCTTCAGCTTTGAGAATGCAAGTCCATTTCTTATCTTAACGAGAACAGGCTCCAGATCGATTCCTTCTCTTCCTTTCTCTATGAAATCATAAGCACCAAGTTTGGTAGCATTTACAGCCATCTCAATAGTTCCCTGAGCAGACATCATAATGACAGGAAGGTCTGATCGCAGTTCCTTTATCTTCCTCAACGTTTCAATTCCATCCATACCCGGCATAAGGACGTCAAGCATAACAAGGTCTATGTCATTGTTTGCGATAACCTGCAACCCCTCGAAACCGCTATTGGCTGTTAAGACGTTATATCCTTCCAACTTGAGTTCAAGCGAGATTGACTTTAATATATTCTTTTGATCATCAATAAGCAGAATAGTATTCATAATTTTGGATTGAAGATTAAATATTAAATATTAGAAGATTAATGCTTTTAACCAATCTTGTAAACTAAATAAACATTTTACTCATTCGGAGTTATCATTATGCAGTAGGTAATAAGATAGTGAACTTTGTTCCTACATTCTCTTTGCTTTCGACTTCAATAGTGCCTTTGTGATCAGTGATCACTCTGTGGGCTACAGCCATTCCAAGACCGGTTCCACTTTTTTTTGTCGTAAAGTACGGTTGAAAAATTTTCTCCTGAGTTTCAGGTGATATTCCGATACCTGTATCCGCAAAAATCGCCTTTACAAACTCTGGCTGAGAGTTCAACGAAGTGGAAATTGTAAGCTTGCCGCCATCTGGCATGGCTTGTACAGCATTGGTTATAATATTTATAAATGTTCTTGAAAGTTGCTCTTTGTCACCGAGTATCTTTGGAATATTTTCAAACTCAGTGCTGATCTCGACTTTTTCAGGATGACCTGTATAGAGAGTCAGGGTATCTTTAATTACTTCGTTAAGCTCACACTCCACCAATTGTGGTTTTGGCATACGGGCGAACTGGCTGAATTCATCAACTATTTTCCTGAGACTTTCCACTTCTTCAACTATTGTCTCGGTACATTCATCAAATATACCTTCAAAATCATCTCTATTTGATTGATACGCTCGTTTAAGGCTTCTTATTGAGCTTTGTATTGGCCACAGAGGATTTTTTATTTCGTGAGCCATAGTTCGAGCCACGTCCTGCCACGCGGCGATACGTTCCGCAGAGATTGCCCTTTCACGGTTTTCCTTTAGTGAGACCGTCATGTCGTTAACTGAATCAACCAGAAACTTTACTTCACCATGTGCATCTGACTCGATCCTGTGATCAAGATTTCCACTTGCGATAACACCGACTCCATCTACTAAATCTTGTATGGGTTTTGTAACGCTTTTAGAAATGAAGTAACCAGCGATATAAGCAGCAAAAATACCAGCAAGCGCAACTCCAAAGAGAGAGCGAATGAGTTTTATCTGAATGAGCTTTGACTGTGTGTCAGAGAATGTTGCTATGATCGCACCAAGCTGTGTGTTTCTGCGAGACATGAGAGGCACAATACCGGCAGTATACTCCTTTTTGCCTATATGAATTTTCGGAAGTTCGATTTCCGGCTGTTCAGAACCTTTTAACCATTGCAGCCATTTATGTTTCAGCGACTTGTTTTGCTGAATATTGACTTTTGATACTAAAGGAGTCTTAATCTCTTGCTTTGGAGGATTGGTTTCTTTGCGAGGTTGAGCAATTTCCACGAGTTTTTCTTTCAACTCATCTACTGAAGCGCCTTCACCGTAAATGACACTGGGAATATTACCTTGTAAAAGAAATATGAAGTCTGCACCAGTTCCCTCAAGTTTAAGCTGATCCTTCAAGAAATAGCCGCCAACAACAAACGCAAGAGCTTTACCCTTAGTTGGTACAGGCGAGATACACTCCACAGTCAATCTGTTGCCGGCACGTATGCGTAGCAAAGGTTCTCTATTTTTGCTTTTGGCAAATCTCAACGCTTCCTTATCATTAATCCCGAATCTTGCTGGGTCATGTACACTTGCCACTATTGTGCCATCTGCATTTCCAAGCTCCAGAATATCCATGCTTGTTCCGCCACCTATTAATCTCCATGTGTCACGGACAGTTTCAACCGCGCTGAGTGCATGTACGATCTCGGCTCCATAAGATTTCGCTATCCTTGATACTTCATTATTCGCCCGTTCCCCAAGCAATTTGTATTCGTTATCTATCATGTTCTGCAGGTTCTCTACATCCTGCTGATGCACTTTCCTGAAGCTATTGCTGATGAGGAAACTAGCCGCAACTACGACTGATCCCATCAAAAAAAGGAAGATGGTGCCGTATACAAGTATAATTCTGGTTCGTAGTTTCATGGAAGTGTTCTCAATATTAGTATACCCAACTTGAAAAAATCGCTTATAAGCCAAAATAGGAAATCTGCCTAGTGTTCTACTTCTTGTCGTTTATGGAAATATGGTGAGGCTTCAACCTCGATGGTTAAACGTGGTGATAAATATAAAGACTCAACAGTAATGTCATCACGTCCAAGCAATGTTGCCTGAGTAGAGCGCCCTGCTTCCAGTTCAATTAAAGTAAGTGAAAGATTCTCAGGCAGGCGATTGCCAAAAGTCTTATTGCCCGTTCGCCCATCATAGCTGACTGCATAACGAATCTGACGGGTATTCAATTCTGATAATGCTGATACAAACTCCTCATAAGATATGCGTGAAGAGTAGCGAGAATCCCTATCGTCACATACTCCCTGATAAGGAGGATCCATATAAACAATATCATCTTCATTGACTTTTGATAGAACATCCCTATAATCAAGTGATGATATTACGGATTTACCTTTCAATAGGGCAGAAACACCGAAAATATTTTCTCTCATTGTTTCTGGTCGTGTGCCGTGTCTCCGCTTGTCAGGGCTTTGATTAAATAGTCCTTCAGTATTATACCGTACAGAGCCTTTTGCGCAGCGTGCAAGCAAATAAAGGAATAATTTAGGGTCCTCTGTTCGGTTGAAATCTTCCCTGACACGATAATAATGTTCTATTGGGTCATCATGCTGTTGATTCCAGATTGTTTCGTAATAATCAGCTATTTCAGCAGGATGGTTAATAATTAAGTCAAGCAATTCAGCAAGGGGCTTGTTTAAGTCATTAATCCAGTAGGAATTAGTTTTTCCTCTTGCGGAGCACGCTATCGAAATTGCCGCTGTGCCGGCGAAGGGCTCTACAAGTCTTGGAAATTTAATAGGAAAATAACGTAGAATTGTTGATGCAAGGCTTCTTTTGCTTCCCTGATATTGTATTGGATGTGGAACTTTCATGTTATTAATTCCATTTTGCTTTTATATTATACACCTATTTGATTAACTCCATAGCGATTAACTTATATTGACCATCAGTCAAGAGTAAGTTGGGTTTCATTTCTCAACCCAACCTACGGACTGGATAAATAGAAACACTTAATCGCAAATTGGCATCTTGATTGTCAATGTTGTCATAGGTATAAAATCTTATATTGGTCTATATTTATCAGATTTTACTATGACAAATTATAAAAACAGTGTCAGTGTTTATTATCCCAAAACATCAATAATTTCTATGACCATGCTTTAACGTGGTGCTACCGCTTAAGATCACCCCATGTCGAAACAAGCTTTCCTGCAAAATCTACAGCAGCTAAAGGTGTGTGGTCGAAAGTTAAAGTACCGAACAGGTTAGCATCCTTCGATGCACCGATCCCGGAAGACCATTCGAGCCATCCGAGACGAGCACCGCCGTCGTTATCATTCACCATATCAGAGTAGCCAATCTTTGCATCTTGGTTCGCCTTTACATATTCTGATAACGTCTGATTCGATTTGACCATGTGTAGCACCACTGCGGTTTCGTAATACGTTTTCTTCTTAGTATCATCCCGGATGATTCTTACATCCTGGAATTCAATTTTACTGGGATTTGACCATGCAACTGTCAGAATTTTTCCGTCCTGCAGAGCGTAACCCCATTCGATATCATCGGCTGAGCTTGAAATACTATCATATTCCAGATCAACACGATGCTGAGGTGAATCGCCTTGCCAGAGGTTACCTGCATCCGGCACGACCGCTTTTGGTACAGCATGTACCTGGTCGTCTACATCAACAGCAATATAGAGGGATTTGTCATCCCAAAGGACAGCAGATTTAGCTTTGAAGCCACTGGGTTGCGTACCACCACCGTAAACGTCCATTTCCTGCCAGTCGGCTTTTTGCCAGACCGGGTCATTAAGATTTCCGTCAATTTGTGGTGTTCCAAGTCTAGCAACACGATTGTATTTATTGTTCGTAGCGCCAGCCTGATCTGGTATTAGTAACATTATAGCGGCAATAAAGAGCAATACGATGCCACACATTCTCACAATTCTTCTTGAATTCATTTTCTACCCTCCATTAATATCGATCACAAAAAACAAAAAAACTGAAGAGCCAATGCTTTATATTCATCACCTCACCACCTTATTTTGTTCTGCAATGGTTCTTCTGCTCAACCACGGCGACAATTAAAACGTGACAGCTTTTGCTGTCTACCTCTAACTCAGAATACTAATATTTTACAGAACTTCCTCTGCCGGATCAACAAAAAAACACTTTCCCATAAATTCCTCTTCTTTGATTTCAGTCATAATTCAAGTCCTTCTTTAGAAATCAAGCCAATGGGTTGCGGAGTAAGAACGAGTGGAATTTTGTAGAACATCGGAGAATCTCCTTGAAAGGTTCCGGTAAATGACCTTGTTCTCAGTATTAGGTAATCCTCTCACTTGCTAACACTTGATTTTTATTGACTTTAACCAACCCATTGTGTTATGATCATAGTCAAATATTGGTGAACAGAATATCTCAAATAAAGGATGAATATATTATGCCTATTATATCTTTATCTGCTCATTTTGATGGTAAACGAATTTGCTTAGATGAGCCTTTTGACCTGGAACCAGATACTAAATTGATTGTGACTGTCCTACCTGAACAGGAATCCGATGACGAACGTAATGCTTGGTTGATTCTATCGGGTCAGAGATTAGAGGACGCTTATGGAGAAAACGAACCCGAATATTCATCAGGTCTGATTAAAGAGGTAAATCCCCATTATGAATCAAGGTGATGTAATCCTCACACCAGTTCCACATGCTGATGGAAGGCTTAAAAACAGACCTGCAATCATCTTACGAGAAATGCCATCTTACGGTGATTTACTTGTTTGTGGTGTAAGCACACAATTACATCAATGTGTCAAAGGTTTTGATGAGATCATCTCTCCTGCTGATGAGGATTTCAGGTCAAGTGGTTTACTAGCTAAATCTTTGATTAGACTTGGCTTTCTATCCGTGTTACCATGCGATCGCATATTGGGTTCCATTGGTGCGATCTCGCCGGAGCGTCACAAACGTCTATTGAAGACCTTGAGTGACTATCTTACGGGCAATTTTACTTAATCTCTCACTTTAGGAATTAGTTTTTCCTCTTGCGGCGCAGGCTATTGAGATCGCCGCAGTGCCGGCAAAGGGTTCTACAAGTCTTGGAAATTTAACAGGGAAGTAGCGTAGAATTGTTGATGCAAGGCTTCTTTTGCTCCCCTGATATTGTATTGGATGTGGAACTTTCATGTTATTGATTCCATTTTGCTTTTATATTATACATCTATCTGATTAATCCCATAGCGATTAATTTGTGTTGACCATCAGTCGAGAGTAAGTTAGGTTTCGTTCCTCAACCCAACCTACATACTAGGGATTTTTGTTTTATTAAAAATCCAATTTCGTATTCCAGATACGTTCCGAAATTTCTTGGATCAACTCTTTAGCAGTTTCAATGTGTTCTCTGACATTTTGAGGATGCAAAATTATATCTTTATCGCGTCTTGGGTGTGCTAGACTATCTCTAATCTCCTTAAAAGACTTAAAGCGTTGCCAAAGTGTACCATCCTTTAGACTGGTTGTATTTTGAGAACCCATTTTTGACAGTAGAAAAAATATCTTATTCTCTAAAGCTTGATATTCATTACCTTTCAAAACAAATTTACCTATGTTATCTCCACTATCCTCAAAACGTAAATGTTTTTCTTGAAGAAATGCTCTCTCATGCGATTCAAACATGTCACTAGGAAGAGAATTCAAATCAGCACAACGATTGTTGACAAATAATTCCATAGCCGACCATGCTAAGATTATCGCAGGAATAAGAAGCCATTCAGCATCTTCCTGTTTTTGGTTTTTTTCCTCCGCCAATGATAGGTATTTGAGAGCATATCTAATATAATCTCTAAATTCACGCATTTTAGGCATATCCTTGAGACAAAGATAGCAATCCAATGACTTGGCTAACAGCTTTGTCCATGAATTTTTGGTCGATCGCCACATTCTCTTCTAGACTCTTTGCTAAGAATAATTGTGCTATCCTTTGTCTATCACTCAAAGCAGATCGCGTTCCAAGTCCTCGATAAGTAGGACCATCCTTGTCATGCTTATATTTCGACATTTCTTCAGCATTGAGTGGGTCAGGAATCTTGCTGGAAGTTTTGGGGATACGATAATGGTTTTCTAGACGTTCAGGATGAAATTGCAATAAGCCAGCCACATAACTCCAGCCGCATAATACTGATTCAACAAACGCTTTATTTCTGTAGCTTTTTGCATTCTTGATTGATGTTTTTGTATCTAAGACCGCCCTATATTGTTCATTATGCAATGCAAGAAACCTTTGACCAGCTTTAAGTAAAGCCTCATCGCTGAGAATATCATATTGATTCATGATTTCCTCATAAGTCGGATCCGCAATTATCTCTCTATCTGTTCCTGTTTTTACACCTGTATCTACCAAGTAAGGTTCATATACATTGCGATCTAGCTTATCGGAGTTGAGTTCCTGACCTCGTCGTTTACCTAAATAGAAATTAACAACGAAACTACGAGCTTTTTTAACCGTAATTTTTTCGGAACGGGAACCAACATCAGGAAAATCCTCTTTCTCACCAAGCAATTCAACTTTCTGACACCATTTTCTCAATGCGCCGCCGAATATAGTTTCTTCAATCATTCGGTCAAAAGTGTCATTTGATACCGAGATGTTTGTATTAGATACTAGCGCAATCTCGGTTCTTTGATCTTTGTTGAGATTGAAATATATTCGAAAACCATGATAACGATCACTTTTAGTGTAAGCCTCAGAAATAGCCTTAATGCGATGTTGCCCACCCCAAACTTTCAAGGGATTTTCTTGGGTGTACTCTACATTATATTCAACGATAATATCGTTAAACTCTCGACCCTTTAATGCATCTGCCACCATGCGTTGATATGTCATGTGTTTTAGAAATAATTGACGATTTGCTCTATAACTTTCAGAACTGGAAACATCAAGTTTCGCATCTAAATCGCATAGTTTTGCAGCATCGCTTGCTAAAAGAGAAGATTTTATGTAATAAGCGCCACTTGCGCCATCTTGAAAAATAATCACTAGCATATTATGCTTGGCTTCAAGTGTCGTTACTTGGTTAAGAAAAGTAGTCACTTGCCCCTCTACTTTATCGTTCTTTTGCGCTCTATCGTCAAAAAGTATATTCATTATATAACCTTTCAAATGAGACGTTTATTTTGAGTAATGTTTTTAGCGTATCTTACGGAATATCTTACATAAATACTCATTAAAACATCATTCTCCAAAAATCACATAATCAATTATACAACAATAGCCACCGAAACGCAATTCATTCTGCTAATCGTTTGGGAAATACTTGATCCAGCAGTTTAACGTAAACAGCTTTTTGAAACCCATTGCAAGATAGAATGGTTTGTCTGTTCCTACATAAGCAACAGTTGCCCCAAGCTCATCGCATCTCCTAATACCTTCCAGCACTGCCGCTGTACCAAGACCCATACGCCGATAGTCGGGATCAGTGGCGACTGGCTCTACATAGCCGAATTTGTGGATCGGCTCAAACCACAAACCGCTGAATGCCACGAAAGCGCCATTGGGTGCTTCAACCACAATCGTAAGGTTTTTGCGGTAATTTGGTCCTGACTGCATTTTCTTCCGACCTTCTATACCATCAGCAGATGGTTCGCCGGGGTGATTGAATCCCCGCCACAGCGCGCGATGCACTTTAACAAGGTTATTATCATCTGCCAGGCTTTTAAGCCGAAACCCGTCAGGTAATCGTATGGGTGGGAATGGATCGGTTATCACAAACTGCGACATCGGGCGGTGTGATCTCGGCTCTTTCTCGTAGCCTTTAGACTGCACTACGCTTTCAAACGCAGTGTCAAAATCATTCATATAAGCCTTGAGATAACGTTTCCCGTCGTCAGTCGTGCCAGTGAGATGCTGTTCGGCATAAGCAAGCATCTCTGGTTTCAGATGCTCATAGCCCGGGTGTATCTGAAAGAACGCTTCACCGAGTATAGACTCGTATAGCACTACGCCGACTATTAACCCGCCATCTTCCCATATCCCTATCCTTTGCACTGAATCCTCGTCAAACATTGAATGTGTATATGCGTATTCCCATATCGGCTGAAACCAGTTGCCATCGCTATTATTTGGCTGATAGAGACTATATAGGAAGTCGCTGATCGCCAAGAAATCTGCTGAACCGTTGAAGTTACGCATTGTAGCTGTCATAGAATACTCTCTCCAGGGTCTATTACTTATCTTGCTGTTTGTTCTTATACAGAAAACTCATCTATATCCAAGCATAAATTTGTCGTCCGCGAAATGGGTTAAGCTGCTTTATACTTACTCCAGAATTGATCCCATTCCCCATTAAGAACCATAATACGAACGTTCTCAACTGCATCCGAACCATGCCTACTCC